>ERZ1027010.477-NODE-477-length-15784-cov-4.172357_pt1 | contig 15784 bp, 5 predicted proteins | sample MGYA00519448_ERZ1027010 | MGnify/ENA primary metagenome ERZ1027010 (study PRJEB26926, sample SAMN06164694) | human gut metagenome | biome: ENVO:00009003; feature: ENVO:2100002; material: ENVO:00002003 | host: Homo sapiens | place: USA | collected 2012 ... | reverse complement strand
CGAGATCTAGTACGGTCTCGTGGGCTCGGAGATGTGTATAAGAGACAGGTCCGACGCCGATGCCGCCACGCGTGCGGTGTGGAAGGTTTCGACGTAATCGTTCCAATCGTCGATCAGCTGTGGCAGCAGCGCGCGTCCGGACGTGTCGGACGTGGTCGGATCGGCTGTATCGTCATGCAAAACCGTGGCCAGCGAGCCGAGCGCGTTCATCGCCGATTCGACCACGCACAGCCGAGCCGGACGTTCGCCGGGGGTGGTGATCAGCGGCGAGTTCATGATTGATGCGACGCGTGAGCGCACGTATGCGCCGGCCGTGTCGAGGTTCATGGACGAGGTGGCGATGCCTTGCCGTTTCAGTTCGGCCAGTTCGATCATGGAGAACAGGCCCTGCACGAACGGTTCGTCCTTGAGGGGGTGGGTCACGCTCGAATAGCGTACGGGCACGCCGTCGGCGCGTAGCCGTTCGCCGAACGTGCGCACGGTGGCGTTGTCGTGGGCGATCACGGCCATGTCGTTCCAGTCGCGGCCGTGTTCGAGATGTTCGGTTTTGATTTTCCACACCACGTCGTCGAGTTCTTCGACGGTGGAACGGTACATCGCGGCTTCAAGACTGCCGTCGTGCGTCTCCGGTATGGCGATGGCCGGCATTTTGCCGGGGCGGTTCGCCAGCGCGTCGTCGGTCGATTCCGTGCTGGCGATGGTCAGGCTCACGCGGCTCGTCACCGCAGCCAGGTCCGTGCCTTCGGCCATATGGGACGGTTCCAGCCGTACCAGTCGCGCGCCCAATCGCGATTGCGCCATGTTGAACAAATATTCAGGGTACGATCCGCGGAACGTCTGCACCGCCTCGTCGGGGTTGCCGACGAGCAACAGTCGCACGCCACGGTTGCGCAATGCGGTGAGAAAGTCGAAGCCGGCGAGTGTGGCGTCCTGGAAATCGTCGACGATGACGAGTTTCGGCAGGTCGGACGTTTCGGCTTCGCTCACGGCGGCCGCGGCGTCGATCATGAGCTGCGAGGCGTCGAGACGGTATTGGTCCGGATATGCCTCGTTGATGGCCTGGTTGTATTCGGCGCGCAGCGCGAAGGCGAGCCGCCATTGCACGCGCAGTCGTTCGCGTCGTTCGTCGAGCGTGCCGTGTTCGTCGGCAGCGCGGGCGATCAGCGCGTCTTCGAGTTCCGGTTTCGCGCCGATCTCGTTCATGCGGGCAAGCATGTCGCGCAGCTGGTTGGCGAAGGCGTCGGTGGCGTCGTCCACCACCATGCCCGACCAGTCGGCGACCACGAAGTAGGTGCGCAATAGCGCGCAGGTGGAGCATTCGTCGCCGTGCTCGGCATGTTCGGCATGCTTGGCGAGCACGCGGCGGATGACCACATCCTGTTCGGCCCCGTTGAGCAGTTTCGGCAGGGGTTGTCCGGCATGCGATCGCACGGCGGTCATGATGCGGAACGCGACGGCTGGCAGGGTGGTGACGGGGCGTGCCTGCGAGATCGCGGACAGTTCGCGGATCACGGTGTCGCCGAGCCGGTCGGCCACCTGTCTGCCGGAGACCGTCATCACGGCGTACGCGTCGCCATGCCGCTTCATCGCGGCGACCAGCATGTCCAGCGCGAACCGGGTCTTGCCGCTGCGGGGTGCCCCCGCAACCAATGTCGCGTCATCGAGATCGTCCACATCCATCATGTCTCCCCAGCTTAGCCGAACGGTCCGGCCACGAATCGCATATCATCGTCCGAAGCCGTCCTGAAAACGTCATCGTGGACACCGCCATCTTTATATATGGACATCGATACCCTCTACAAAGTTTTTCGGACACCGCCACCAATAAGATTGACTAGCGGCGCAGCCCGGGAAGGTTCAACAGCGAACAGACGGCCTGCCCATGACGACGAGCACGGTCGAAGCATAGACGCAACGCACGGAACCGGGCAGGAACTACAGGAAAGAGGAAGCATGGAAGCCTCAAGGAGCATTCCCCCTCAGATTCCCGGCTACACACTGATCAAACGGCTGGGCTCCGGTTCCGAAGCCGACGTGTACCTGTACCAGCAGCTTTCCCCGGCCCGTCAGGTGGCCATCAAAATCAGCAAGAGCACGCTCGACCCACGTGCCGCGGTCCGCTTCCGTTCCGAAGCGAATTTCATGGGGCAGATCTCCACACACCCCTACATTCTTTCCGTCTATGAGAACGGCGTGACCGTCAACGGGCGCGGCTACACCGTGTTCGAATACGCTCCGGGCGGCAATTACAAGACGTTCCTCGAGCATGGCCGTCTCACCGCCGACCAGATGCTCACCGTCGGTATCGATCTGGCGAGCGCGCTGTTCACCGCGCATCGCAAAGGCATCATCCATCGAGACATCAAGCCCAGCAATATTCTCATCAACGCGCACAATATGCCCATGCTCGCCGATTTCGGCATCGCCGGGTCCGTCTATGGGCGTCCGGGTGTCGGCTTCACCATCGCGTGGGCCGCGCCGGAGGTGCTTGCCCAAGGCGGTGGCGGCAATGAATCGTCCGATATCTATTCGCTTGGCGCCACGCTGTTCGCCATGCTGATCGGCCAATCGCCGTACGAGTATTTCTACGCCGATGTGCTGGGCGATTCCCAACGGCAGGTGCGGGCCGAACGGCTCAAGTCCGTCATTCTCAACAATCCGCTGCCCAAGCTCAACCGTCCCGACGTGCCGGCCGAAGTGGAACGGGTGTTGCGTAAGGCCTTGAGCCGTACGCCCGAGGATCGTTACTATTCCGCGTTGGAGTTCGCGCGCGACATGCAGCGCGTGCAACAGGCCTTGTATGGCCGTGCCGTGCAGACCACCGTCGAGGGTGTGCCGGATTATCCGCAGAACATGTACGCGCAGACTTCCGCATTCGACCAGTCCGCCCCGGTTGCGAAACAGCATGCCCGGTGGGCGAAGCCGTTGGCCGTCACGGTTGCTGCGGCGGCCGCCGTGGTCGTGATGGCGTTGGCGTTCGTCACCGTCGTCATGCCGAATATGGATGCGTCCTCCGACAACAGCAAGGTGCAGGTGCAGAACCATGGCGCCCAGAACCATGCCGAGGACGATCCCGATTCGGCGATCACGTCGGGCAGTGTGCCGAGCGTGCAGGATCTTACGGGCGAATACACCGCCGACGGCAAAGTGCGGTTCACATGGGTCAATCCTTCGCCGAAGGATGGCGATTCGTACGCGTGGTCGCTGGTCGGCGATTCGGGAACCGACCCGAACGCGCAGGGCACCACCACGGAGTCGACGAGTATCGAAATCGATCCGGCCGACGGCGCGCAGACGTGCGTGCAGGTGAGTCTGGTTCGCGCGGACCGGCAGATGTCCGAGAATCCCATGATCGCGTGCGCGGCCAAGCCGTGAGTTTGCGACCGGATGCGGGTGACATGAACCGATACGAACCAATACAGCCCGGCATGCATGCGGGCAAACAGGTAGGCGCATGCGGTCGGATGCGCGGTCAAGCAAAGTTTGGGCACAATCAGGGAAGAGCCAGTCGATGAGCAAGCATAGGAACGCCGAGAACCAGTCGGCGCAATCGTACGAACGGCAGTTGCGATTCGGGTCGATGCTGCGCAAGCTGCTGCCTTCCGGCAGTCGCCGGTGGATCACGCCGATCGTCATGCTGCTGCTGTTGCTGGGCATCGTCGCCGGAGCCGTCATCGTCAGTTCGGTGACGCAACGTCACGTGCAGCTCGACGATGGCACCGTGTGGGTCACTTCGCTCAAGGACCGCAAGGCCGCCCGTTTCAACGTGCGCAACCGGGACGCCGACGCGGGCGTCGCCTCCACTGCGGCCCGGTTCGACGTGGCCCAGCATGATGGCTCCACCGTGATCTCCGAAGGTACGAAGGCCAGCAACATCGAGGCCTCCACCGTCAGCGAAAGCGGCAACACCACCATCAAATCGGATATGCGGACCGTCGTCGGAGGCAACACCGCGGCGTTCATCAACGTCAAGACGGGCAATGTGTGGGTCGGGTCCGCCGATGATGTGAAATCCATGAATCCGACCACCGATTCGCCGAAGATGAAGCTGGGGTCGGGTGGCCGTATCGCGGTGACGCATGACGGTGTCGTCTACGGCTACCGCACGTCCGACGGCGCGGTGCTCAGTGTCGACGGGCCTCAGGGAACGCCCGGCAAGGATGCGACGATCAAGGGCGCCACGAATGTCGAATCGTTCACCGTGGTCGGCAAGACGCCGGTCGCAGCCGGTGCCGGCAAGGTGTTCTGGCCGAAGGGCAGCGCGGATATCGGCATGCAGGGTCAGGCGACGTTGCAGGCGCCGTCCACGGATGGCAGGCAGACTGGCTGGGTGGCGGTTTCCACGCCGCGGGGCATCGCCATGGTCGATTTGGGTAGTAAAAAGGTCACGCAGCTGCCGAATGCCGGCAAGGGCGATGCCGTGCAGCCGGCGTCCACCAATGGCTGCGTGTTCGCCGCGTGGGCGCAGAAGGCCAACAATTACATCAGGGTGTGCGCGGCGAACGACAAGGACGCACAGTTTTCCTCGTTGGAAGATGTCAATCCCACCTCGCAGCTCGTGTTCCGCACCAACCATCGTCTGGTGGTGCTCAACGACGTGGTCAACGGCAATGTGTGGAATCCGCAGGAGTGCACCAAGGTCATCAAAATCCAGTGGAACAAGGTGGAGACCAAGCAGTCGAAGCAACAGCAGCAGAACAACGACAGCGCCAACAACCAGCATAATTTCAGCAAGAACTGTTCGGCGCAGTCGGGGCAGATCAAGGCCGTGGACGATTCGTTCGGCGCGCGCGTGGGATCGCAGCAGATTCTCGACGTGTTGCGCAACGACGAGCAGACCGACTGTTCCGTGCTGCGCATCACGTCGGTGAGCGCTCCGGATGGCGCGAACATCACCGTCTCCCCCGTCTATGACGGCCGGTATCTGCAGCTCGACGCCTCCGGTGCCGCCGCGGGCAACGTGTCCTTCAGCTATGAGATTTCCGACGGGCGCGGGCAGACGTCCAGCGCCACCGTGTCGCTCACGCTGGCCGGCGGCGACGACCATGCGCCGCTGCAGAGCGACACTCCGCCGGAAATCGACGTGGAGCAGGGTGCTTCGTACACCGCGAACGCGTTGGGCAGCTTCTCCGACCCCGACGGCGATCCGCTGACCTTGGTGTCGGCATCGCCGCAGAACACCGATCAGGTGACGGTGTCCACGCGAGCCGACGGACAATTGGTCTTCAACGCCGGTTCGATGTCGTCCGGCAGGGCGGGCATCGAGGTCACGGTGTCCGACGGCCAGCAGACCGGCATCGGCATGATCTACTTCTCCGTGAAGCCGGCGAACACGCTGGGCGCGGTCATCGACCCCGTGGTCAAACAGACCACGCCCGACACCCGCACCACCATCGCGCTCAAGCCGTACGTGCACGGCACGTCCGTCGAACCGGCCGAATTGACCGCGGTGGAGACGCCGTCCGGCGCGGCCACCACCATGAACGCCACCGACATGTCGATCACATTCACCGCCTCCAATCCCGGCACCTACTATGTGCCGTACACCATCACGCAGGGTTCCATTCCGTCGACCGGTCTGGCTCGTGTGGAGGTGCAGGCGGTGGCCGGAGACGCCGCCAAGCCAATCGCGGCGAACGACGTGGCGCTGCTAGGTGCGGACAATACCGCGATCGTGGAGCCGCTTGCCAACGACGTCGACCCGATGGGCGGCGTGCTGTCGGTGACCAGCGTCACCGCGGACGCGCAAAGCGGCATCAAAACCGGTGTGGTGAGCAACAAGCGCGTCTATATCACCGCGCGTCAGGTGCCTACCGAGCCGGTGCGGATCTCCTACACCGTGGCCAACGCGGCCGGATCGTCGACCGGCGTCATCGTCCTGCAGCCGCCGGCGCTGACCACGTCGAATTCCGTGCCGAAGGCCGAGAACATCACCACACAGGTGCGCACCGAAGGCATCGTGTCCGTGGACGTGCTCGACCATGTCACGTATTCCGACGGCACCACGGTGAGCCTGCAGAACGATTTGCAGTATGACAAGAACACGTTCAAGGGTCTGGTGTTCGTGTCCGGCGACACCGTGCGCTATCAGGCCACCAGACAAACCGGCTCCTTCCCCGTCACCTACACGGTGAAGGACAATCTCGGCAACGCGGCCTCGGCCACCATCACCATCAACGTGCATCAGAAGGACGCGTCCAACAAGGCGGCTCCGACACCGTCCGACGTCGAGGCGCAGGTGGCGGCCGGTCAGAAGGTGCAGATTCCGATCACGCTCACCGGCATCGACGCTGACGGCGATGACGTGCAGCTGCTCGGCTTGGGCAACAAAGCGCCGAAACTGGGCCGTATCAGCGAGGTGGGCGCCACGTATCTGGTGTATGAGGCGTATGCCGATTCGTCCGGAACGGACACGTTCTCCTACGCCGTGGAGGATTGGACCGGTCAGAGGGCCACCGCGCAGGTGCGTGTGGGCGTGTTCAAATCCGGAGCCGATTCGGGTGTGTACGCGCGCGACGACGAGATCACGCTGCGTCCGAACACCGCGGCCACCGTGCCGGTGGCGCAGAACGACATTTCCGGGGACAATACTGATCTGACCGTGTCCAAGGACGTGGAATCGCAAGGCATCGGCGGCATTCAGGTCGTTGACAACATGCTGTCGTTCACCACGCCGAAGCAGGCGGGCACGTATTACGTGGTCTACACCGTCAAGGACAAGGCTGGCCTGTCCGATTCGGCGACGTTGACGGTGAATGTCGACGAGAACGCCGCCATCGATCCGCCGACCGCGTACGATTACCGTGTTCCGGCCGCCGCCACGATCGACAAGAAATCCGTGGACGTGGACGTTTCGCAGTGGATTGCCAATCCGTCCGGCACCGCCGACGAGCTTCAGGTGGGCGTGGATCCTTCCGCGACCGACCATGCGCATGTCAAGGGCGGCAAGGATTCCACCATCATCACCGTTGATCTGACCGATGAGGCGCGCGCGGTGCCGTACACCGTCACGAACACGACGTACGGCATCACGTCCACCGCGTTCATCCAAGTGCCCGCATATGGCGTGTTTCCGCCGGTTCTGCGTCCGAAGGCGCCGGCGTTGAAGGTCAATGCGCGTGAGACCATCACCATCAACATCGCCGACTACGTGCGTGTGGGCGCGGGCAAGACCGCGTATGTGGACGGCGCCGATTCGGTGAGCGCCACGAAGGCCGCGGACGGCGACCTGTACGTCAACGACCAGACGTTGAGGTTCACCGCGCCGAAGGATTACGCGGGTCCCGCGTCCATCACCTTCACCGCGGTGGACGGCAAGCGAGACAAGAACGACAAGGTGAAGATCGTCAATTCGGCGGTGCTCACGCTTCCGATCACGGTGATCGGACGTGAGGTTCCGCCGCCGACGTTCTCATCCTCCACCGTCGATGTGGTGGCCGGCGAGAAGGCCACTACCATCGATCTGACGGCGCTGACCCATTCGGCGTCGGGCCTGTACGAGGATGAGAAGCAGTACTCGTATTCCGGCGGCGTGAATTCCGGCAGTGTGGATGCCAGAGTGTCTCCCTCCGGCACGTTGACCGTGTCCGCGGACAAGACGGCCACGCCGGGCACCACAGTGAGCGTGCCCGTCTCGATCAAATATGCGAAGGGTACGGTGAGCGCCGGTATGACCGTGCGCGTCACCGCGTCCAACAGGCCACTCGCCCGTGTCACCGAGAAGACCGTGAAAATCAAGGCCGGTTCCAGCGAGCAGGTGAATCTGCTGTCCGACGCGTACAATCCGTTCCCCGACACTCCGCTGACGGTGACCGGATGCACGTCCGATGGCGCGTCGAAGCTGACGGTGGATTGCCCGTCCAACGGCGTGGTGTCCATCAGGGCGGCTTCCGACATCGGCGCGAACACCAACAAGGTGGTCGTCACCGTGCGCGACGCCACCAAAACAAAGGAACGTGAGGTGACCGGCACCATCAGCGTTTCGGTGATGGACAAACCTGATGCGCCGCTGCTTTCCGCGGTGTCCGGCGACCCGCAGGATGGCGCCGTGAATCTGAGCTGGACGGCCGGTTCGGCCAACGGCAGCCCGATCACCGAATACAAGGTGATGTGGGGCGGAGACGCGTCCGGCGAGCGCTCGTGCGGGCAGAAGACCTCCTGTCTCATCGACGGGTTGAAGAACGGCAAGACCTACTCGTTCAAGGTGCAGGCCAGGAACGAGGTCGGCTGGTCCAAGGATTCCAACGCCGTCGAGGGCACGCCGGACAAGCTGCCTGATGCGCCGACGGATGTGACGGCCAGTGTGAAGGGCAACACGGTGAGCGTCACGTGGAAGGCTCCGGACGGCAATTTCTCGTCGGTGGACAATTACGAGGTGACTTTGTCCGGCAGGAACGCGCCTTCCAAGCAGACGACAAATTCCACCGGAATCGATTTTGTTTTCGATAACAACGCGATTTCCGACGGCGACTCGTACACGGCTACGGTACGCGCCCACAACAAGGTGAATTGGAGCCAACCGTCCAAGGCGTCCGACGCTGTCAAGCCGTGGGGCAAGCCCGATGCGCCGAAGATCTCCGTGACGAACGACGACACCACGGGAACCGTCACCGTCGAATCCGTGGGCAACACCCGCAACGCGGGATGCAAGGCCGTCGAGATTTCCGGAGATGTCAGCGCAAGCATCGACGGATGTTCCGGATCCTACGATTTCAAGATTCCGGATCATGATCTCAACACCAGGGAATACACCATCAAGGCGGCGGTGGTCGGCAAGGAGAAAACGACCAGTGACGATTCGACCGTACGTTTCACACCGAAATACGCGGTGAAGGCGCCCGAATCGGTCAGCGTCAAGGGGCATGACGACGTGTGCGTAGTCAGTTGGAAGGAGAACGGCCACGCCGACGGGTTCACGGTGAGCGCGGACGGACTCGGCTCCTACCATGCCGGCGCTTCCGAACGATCGCACGATTTCCCGCTCAAGGAATGGCAGTCCTGTTCCTCGGGCTCCGTCACGCAGCATTTCAATGGCGCGGCAAGCACCTCCAAGTCCGGCAGGGCCGATCCGGCATACGTCCGCAAGGTGAAGGCCGCCGTCAAGGCGCCGATGCTGACGTGGGACGCCAATGATCCGAACATCATCAAGGTCAGCGGCGGATCGGTGAACATGTACGGCCAGCCCGGCAAAACCGTGATCACCTTCACCGCGGACGGCAAATCCTATGACGTCGCCTGGGCATTGGGCTCCGACAAACTGAACGTCAAGGACGTGCTGCCGACCGGAGCCGATTACGCGTGGAAGGCGAAGGTGGTGGGCACCGACACCGCGCTCAACAACGAGGACAATGGCGGCACACTGCTGGACCATGACAGGTACAAGGCTCCCACGCCGAAACCCGAACCGTCGGAACCTTCAGAACCATCAAAACCGTCGGAACCATCGGATTCTGACGCGTCCACGGAAGGCGAAGCGGCCACGCGGAATGACCGGCCTGTGGCATCCTCCATCGCCCTGTCCACCGTCGACGGCGCATCCAAGCCTTGGATCCGCGGCCTGGCCTACTACGCCAGATGGTGAAACGGACGATCACAGCAATCGCAAACACAACGAACCATCCACACGAGCAACACAACAAGCAAGGAGCAACCCATGAGCAACGATTTCGATGACGCCACCCAGCTGGGTTCCATCGGCCATAATCCAAGCGTTCCCAGCCAACCCGGCCAGCAGCAGCCGGCGTTCCACACGCCGAATCTGCCGGAGCAGCCGCAAGCCGATGAGGATCCGGAGGGCACGCTGCTGAGCGCGCACGGCACCGCCCAACCGGCGTTGCCGCAACAGTCCGCCCCGGCAACGCCGAACCAGCCGCGGTTCCGTCAGCCGATGCCGCAGAACCTTCGCCAACCGGCCGCCAATCCGGCAGTCGCAATGCCCGCGCAGCAGCCCGTCCAGCCAACCCAACCCGTCCAGCCCAGCCAGCCTGTACAGCCCAGCCAGCCTGTACAGCCCGTCAAACAATCCCAGCCGGTCGTCGACACGTCCATGATGACCGCACCCAGCAAAGACATCACCGAATTCCATGAGAAGTTCGCCAAGCTCGTAGACAACGTCTCCCAGGTCGTGGTCGGCAAGGAAGCACCCATCCGCCAATGCGCCACAGCCATGGTGGTCGGCGGGCACATCCTGCTCGAAGACAACCCGGGCACCGGCAAAACCCAGCTGGCGCGAGGCCTTGCCAACTCCATCGACATGTCGTTCAAACGTATCCAGTTCACCCCGGACCTGCTGCCGTCCGACGTGGTCGGCGTCACCTACTACGACCAGAAGCGCGGCGAATTCGAATACCGCGAAGGCCCGATCTTCGCGTCCATCGTGCTCGCCGACGAAATCAACCGCGCCTCACCGAAAACACAGTCCGCACTACTCGAAGTCATGGAGGAGCAGAAGGTCACCGTCGACGGCGTCACCCATGAAGTGCCGCAGCCGTTCATGGTCATCGCCACCCAGAACCCGATCGAACAGCTCGGCACCTACAAGCTGCCGGAAGCGCAGATGGACCGTTTCCTCATCAAAACCACCATCGGCTATCCAAGCCACGACGTGAGCGTCAACATCCTGAAACAGGTCAACGTCACCGACCGCGCCGCCACCGTGCATCCGGTGCTCACCGGCGAAGACGTGCTGCGCATGCGCAACATCAGCGAAACCGTGCATCTCGACGACGCGATCCTCGAATACATCGTGCGACTGGTGGAAGCCACCCGCCACAACGAACGCATCCAAGTCGGCTCCTCCATGCGAGGCGCGCTCGCCTTGACCCGCTGCGCGCGCGTATGGGGCGCCTCCGACAACCGCGGCTACGTAGTGCCCGACGACGTCAAAAACCTCGCCGTACCCGTGCTCGCGCACCGCATCACCCTCACCGCCGAAGCCACCTTCGCCGGAAACACCCCCGAACAGATGATCGGCCAGATCCTCGAAGACGTGCCGGCCCCGACCCTGGGCGCCAACGCCTGAAACACAATCCGCCCCCGGCATACGCACCACACAATCCGAAAGGTCAAGGAATGCGGCATTCGCACACAGTGCAGCGCAGACGGACCATCCAACGATCCCTACGCCGCCTCAAACATCGCATCAAGCGACTGGCCACCTCATACGTGTCGCCGCTTGGCTGGGCGGTGGCGGCGCTCGCCGTCGCCTCGCTGGTGGCGTTCGTCCTGCTGGGGTGGCATGAGCTGCTGGCCATGGCGGTGGTGTTCGCGGTCATGCTGGCCGCGGCGGTCATGCTTTCCCTTGGCAACACCTCGTTCCAAGCCACCATCGACGTGTCCAGCAGACGCGTCACGGTGTCAGACACGGTGAAAGTCGACGTCTGCGTGGACAATCCGGGCCGCACCCCCACCACGTCGGCGCGCGGCGACCTGCCCATCGGAGACAACCACGAACGGTTCGCCATTCCCATGCTCGCCGCAGGCCAGTCACGCCAGACGACTGTGGAATTCACCGCCGTCAGCCGCGCGGTGCTGCCCATCGGCCCGCTATCCATCCGCAAAGGCGACCCGTTCGGTCTGATCCGCCACGAAAAGAAACTCGTGGACCAGATCAACGTGTTCATTCATCCGCAGACCGTGCTGCTCAGCACCCTGAACGCCGGCATTCCACGCGATTTGGAAGGTCAGCCAAGCGGCGAAATCGTCGACGACGACCTCGACTTCTACGGCCTGCGCGAATACGAGCCCGGCGATGACGTACGCAACGTGCATTGGCTCAGCTCCGCGAAAACCGGATCGCTTATGATCCGCCAATACGAAGCCACCCGCCGTACCGACACCGCTCTGACCATCAGCGTGAACCCGGATGATTACATCGATTCCCAGGAATTCGAACTGGCCGTATCCGTCCACGCCTCCATCGGCGTGCAATGCCTGCAGCAGAACCGGCCAGTCACCGCGCATGCCGGTTCCACGCACGCCATTCCGCGCAACGCCACGGAATTTCTCGATGGCTGCAGCGGCATCGACCCTGACATCGACGACAATCCCAACCTCGCGCAAACCACTCTCGAACATGCCCCCGACGCATCCTTCTACTTCTTCACCGTCGGCAGGCTCAAAACCATCGACGACATCAAACACATGGTCCTCGCACTCCCCCGCTCCGCAACCTGCGTGGTGCTTCAAGCCGCAACCGGCCAACCGCGCGCCATCAAACGCTACTCCGACTTCACCTTGGCAACCGTGGGAGACCTCAACGACCTCCCCATGATCATGGGGGTGCTGGCATGAGCACCACATTCACCAACACCGGCAATTTCACCGGCAACCTCACCGGCACAGGCACCGGCTCATGGGCGGACTCCACCCACTCCGTCATCTGGATGTCCCGCAGCGGCAAGTCCCCAGCCATGCCCAACACCAACCAGCCGCACGCCGCGCAATACGCAAGCCTCACGGTCGCCGCCCTGCTGACCATCGCCGCAGCCAGCAACCTCATCGACGTATACGGCTCCGCCCTGTCTTGGACGAGCGCCGCAATCCCCGCCACCATCATCGGCTCGCTCGTGGCGCTTGCCGGTCTCGTTCCCGCGTTGCGCCTGTGGTGGCAGATGCTGTTCATGGCGTGTGCGCAGCTGGTGGTCGGCCCGGTCATCTTCCTGAATGGCACCACCATCGCCCATGTCATTCCCACATTGCGCACGTTGACGCAGGGGTGGATGCGGATGCTCGGCTCGTTCAAATACCTGCTGGCCATCGACCCGCCGACCGGCACCGGCGACGGCTCGCTGCTCGCCGTGTGGACGATCTGCCTGTGGGCCGCGCTGCTGGCCGGTATCTTCGCGGTTGCGGAGGATGGCCGGCTTACGATGGTCGCGGTCGTTCCCGTCGTGGCGAATCTCGCGATCTGCGCGCTGCTTGGCACGTCGAGCGGCTTCTACCGTATGGCGATCGGCACGATTATGGCGGTCGTGCTGGTGGTTTGGGTCAGCGCGCGTTGGAAACTGTTGGAATTGGGCCGTTGGCTCAGTTCCGTAGTCATCGTGCTGCTGGCTTCGGCTGTGGCGATCGGCGGATGCTTGGTGGTCGGGCAAAACCGCACCATTCTGCGCGACCATTATGATCCGCCGCTGAGCCCGTACGATTACACCAGCCCGTTGAGCGGCATGCGTTCGTATATCAAGAACCATAAGGACGATGTGCTGCTGACCGTCGACGATCTGCCGGCCGGTTCCACGGTGCGTTTGGCGGTTATGGACCGTTTCGACGGCAATGTGTGGAACCTGTCCGATTCCACCATGGCTTCGGATTCCTCCAACTACCATCGTGTGGGCGATTCCATCGCAAACAACGCCACCGGCAAGCGGTTCACCGCGAAATTCACGGTCGATGACGGTTTGAGCGACTATTGGCTGCCGATGGCCGGCGCGGCTTCCAGCGTGAAGTTCGCCACATCGTCGGACGCCGATTCGTTCTACTACAACACCGACACCATGTCGGCGATCTACCCTTCGCGCACCTCTCCGGGATTGTCCTATACGGAAACCGGCGTCATTCCGCGGACGCCGACGGATAAGGAGATCGCCAAGGCGAATGCTTCCTCCATCAGCCAGCCCAAGGCGGAGGATGTGCCCGATTGCGTGGATAAGCTGGCCACCGCGATTGCGGGCGGCCAGTCCAAGGGCGGCGAGGCCGCGCAGGCTCTTGCCGACAAGCTCAGGGAATCCGGCTGGTTCTCCCATGGTTTGAATGGCGATTACCCGTCCAGGGCCGGTCACGGCAACTATCGCATCGACCAGCTGCTCGCCGGCAGTGCGATGGTCGGAGACAGCGAGCAATACGCTTCCGCGATGGCGCTTATGGCCCGCAGTCTCGGCTTGCCGAGCCGCGTAGTGCTGGGCTTCCTGCCGAAGAACGACGAGGGCGAGATCAGTGACAGCCGCACCGAGAAGCATGGCAAAACCACCACCACGAAATTCACCGGCAACGATGTGACCGCTTGGGTGGAGATCAAGCTGGACGGTTACGGATGGGTGGCGTTCTACCCGACACCGAAGGAAACGAAGGTTCCCGACGAGAACCAGAATCTCACTCCGCCCAATCCGCAGACCTTGGTGCGTCAGCCTCCGGTGCCGCTTACCGATCCGCTGCGTGACGACAACCAAGCCAAGGGCAAAACATCGCTTGGCGGCAGCATGGCCGACGAGACGCCGACGAGCCTGTTCTGGCAGCGTTTCGGCAGAATCGTCAGAAAAGTCGCCATCTACGGCAGCCCTCTGTGGACGGTGCTCATCGTCTGCGGCCTGCTGCTCGCCATCAAGTCGATCGCCCTGGCTCGGGCGCGCAGGCATGGCAGCGCATCGCAACGCGTCGCTGCCGGATGGCAGGCGGTCGCGGCGCTTGCCCGGCAAAGCGGCCTTGACGTCCAAGGCACCAGAAACGAGCAGGCGCAGGCCATCGCCGAACAGATGGGCTTCGAAGCCGATACACTGCTCGCGCTGGGCAGGGAGGCTGATTACGCGGCCTTCTCCGGAGGCGATGTCACGCAGGAGCATGCGGAACGCTACTGGCATGACATCGCCGAAGAACGAAAGTTCATGCTCGGCTCGCTGCCGACGTTCCGCAGGTGGCGGGCGAAACTATCGCTTGCGGACATGTTCCACTTCCGGAAAATCCGCTTGCGGAAAATCGGTGTGAAAGGGCGGGACTCATGAACGTCAAACATATTGAGGTCGGTCTGAACAGCAATATCGGCTTGCGTAGGAAAGACAACCAGGACAGCGCCTGCGCAAGCCACGGCGTGTATGTGGTGTGCGACGGCATGGGTGGCGGCAAGGGCGGCAAGCAGGCCAGTTCCGATGTTGCGGAACGGTTCGCGCGTTTGGCCGAACTGCCGACGCGCGATCTTGACGCGATTGACGAAACGCTGATCCTTGCCCAGCAGGAGGTGCTCCGTCTGGGTGAGCAGCTCGGCGGCGTTGCGGGCACTACCATCAGCGGCGTGCTGCTGCCGACGCGTGTCGGCGATGACGCGATATGTTCCGACGAACGGTGTTACATCGTCAATGTGGGCGATTCCCGCACGTACCATATGCGCGCCGACGGCAATGGCGCGTGGCTGGCGGATTCGCTGACGTGCATCACCCGCGACCATTCGGAACGGCAGAACGCCATCGATTCGGGGCAGATGCTGCCCGATGAGGCGAGCCGTTGCATTCCGCGCAACATCATCACGCAATGTGTCGGCGCGCCTGCCGGCATCCAGCCTGACTGGTACGCCGCGCGTGCGGACGGACGGTTCATCATCTGTTCCGATGGGCTGCATGCGCAGATCGGCCGTGAGCAGCTTGCCGAGATCGCGGCGGCGTACGCCGACCCGCAGATGGCCGCGGACATGCTGGTACGCGCCGCGCTGAACGCCGGCGGCCGCGACAACATCACCGTCATCGTGGTGGATATGCGTTCCGATATGCCGTGCGACGAGGATTGGAACGTCAGCAAGATCGGCGATGACGAGGATATCGACGATGCGCTGGACGGTACGTTGCAAACGTTACGAGTCATTCAATAAGATGGTTACAGACCACGAGACAAGGAGATCATGATGGTCGATTTCGATGCCGCGGTGGCGGCCGTGCAGGATCCGAACGCCGATCCCGTGTTCCTGGCGAAAATCGCGTACGAGAATCCGGAATTCGGTGCGAATGTCGTTGCCAATCCGCGAGCGTACCCGGGTCTGAAGCGTTGGGTCGCCGAATTCGGCGATGAGCGCGCCCGCCAGCAG
>ERZ1027010.460-NODE-460-length-16065-cov-4.852030_pt1 | contig 16065 bp, 5 predicted proteins | sample MGYA00519448_ERZ1027010 | MGnify/ENA primary metagenome ERZ1027010 (study PRJEB26926, sample SAMN06164694) | human gut metagenome | biome: ENVO:00009003; feature: ENVO:2100002; material: ENVO:00002003 | host: Homo sapiens | place: USA | collected 2012 ... | reverse complement strand
GAGATCTAGTACGGTCTCGTGGGCTCGGAGATGTGTATAAGAGACAGTCTTGAAGTCAAACCGCCGCTGACCAGGCTGTTCCGCCGCACGATCACCAAAGCATTCAGTGTCTGGCTGAAATTCTCGACCGCATTGGTACGGTCGCTCGACTGGTATCCACGTGTCGAACCCTACGTCGGCTACGGCACCGAACACTACTCCCGACTGATCTGCCGTACCGTATACGGCCCGTTCAAACGGCAGGCCGGCCGCCTGATTCGCGGCATCCGTGGCATGCTGATGGTGCCGTCCCCGCATACCAAAGTGCGGATCGCCATCGATGACGTGCCCATCGAAACAGTGCAGGTAGGTGCGTCGGAAGTATACGACGCGATCGACAGCAATCCTGATATTTCCAGCGAATTCGCGGCATCCGACGATGCCGGCTACCTCGACCTCGTCGCCGAGCATTCGCTCGAACCGGGCATCCACAACGTCTCGTACAAAGTGCGCAGCCGCAAGCCGGTCAACGCCAACCTTTTCACCATTCCCAGCGGCACCAAAGTGGGCGTGATCTCCGACGTGGACGACACCATCATGGTCACGCAGGCGCCGCGTCTGATGAAGGCCGCCTACAATCTGCTGCTGCTTAATCCGCGCAAAAAAGTGCCGGTGGCCAGCATGAACCTGCTGTTCAACCGCATCGCGGACATGTTCCCGGACGCGCCGTTCTTCTACCTGTCCACTTCGCCATGGAATGTGGAAAGCTCGATCCGCCATTTCATTACGAACCACGGTTTTCCGGAAGGTCCGCTGCTGCTGCGCGACCTTGACCCGAGGCCGAAAACCTTCATTCCGTCGGGCGTGCAGCACAAGCTTGAATACGCCGAACAGCTGATGGCGGATTTTCCCGATATGAAGTTCATTCTGATCGGCGACGACGGGCAGAAGGATCCGACCACATACGCCACAATCGCACGCCGCTACCCGGGGCGTGTGCTGGCGATCGGCATCCGGCAGCTGTCCCCGCGCGAAGTGACCGGCAATTTCGGTTCCGTCGCCGGGCGCGTGGCCACGCAGCCGATGCCGGTCACCGACGTGCCGGTATTCACGGGAACGACCGGATCGAACATCATGAAAACCATGCTGCCGTTCCTGAAACAACAGATGGGCGTCTGACTTTTTCGTACGCCCAGAGCAGGGGTTGCGTGCCGCGTGGGATTGGGAATGCAATGCCGGTATAATCGCGTGCATGACTGATTTTCGGGGTGAACAGGGCGCAACGGGCGCGCGAGAAAGCGACGAAAGCGTGCAAGACAAATGCGGGATGCCGATCGCGAAGCGTGTGCCGAAGGAGCGCGTATTCCACGGCGACACCTTCATCGACGAGTACGAATGGCTGCGCGACAAGGAATCGCATGACGTGCAGGATTACGTCGCCGCGCAGAACCGGTATTGCGAGCAGCGCATGGAACCGTTGAAAACCCTACGCTCCACACTGTTCGACGAGCTCAAGTCGCACGTTCAGGAAAACGACATGTCCGTGCCGACACGCATGGATGGCTACTGGTATTTCGTACGCACCCAGGAGGGCCAGCAGTATGCGGTGCAATGCCGTGTGCCGATTCGAAGCGCAGACGATTGGGATCCGCCAACCATTGAAATCGGCGTGCCTATCGACGGCGAACAAGTGGTGTTCGACACCAATGCCGAAGCGCAAGGCCATGATTTCTTCCGTATCGGCGGCATGGATATTTCCAAAGACGGACGTTGGATGCTGTACGGCACCGACACCAGCGGCGACGAACGTTACGATTTCCGCATCCGCAGCTTGGAAACCGGCAAGGAACTGCCGGAAGTGTTCAAGGGCATCGGTGGCGCCTGCTTCACACCGGACGCGCAATGGGTGTTCTATGTGAAGCTCGACGACGCGTGGCGTCCATACGCGGTGATGAGGCACCGCGTCGGCACCCCCGTCACCGACGATGTGGAAGTGTATCACGAACAGGACGAACGATTCTGGGTGGGCATCGGCCTGTCGTTCGACGAACGCAATCTGGTGATCGGCACCGGATCGAAAACCACTACCGAAGTGCTGCTGCTTTCCACCGACGATCCGGAAGGTGAATTCCGCGCGTTCATTCCGCGCGAGCAGGACGTGGAATACGACGTGAGTTTCAGCCGTTTCGAAGGTGCCGGCGAACGCGGTGAGGATATTCCGCTCGCCGTGGTCTATCACAATGCGTTGAACCCGAATTTCGAAATCGATGTGATCGACATGCGCTCCCATGAGCCCCCGTACCGTTTGGGTGAGGGCGTGCGTGTGGCCGTCGGTTCGCCGTACGGATGCGAGTATGGCGACGAGGTCGAACCGGGCGCTTCTGGGATGCCGATCGGCACACCGTATTCCAATCCCTGCAATCCAGCCATTTTGCAGGGTGCGCATGGTCTTGGCATTGAGGGGATCTCGATTCACCGGCATTATGTGGCGCTGCAGTACCGGGCGGAAAGCCTGACGCATATTGCGGTGATGACGAAGGATGCCGCTGCGGAGGATTTTCTTGCGGGGCGTCCATGGAAGTTCACCGAGCTGGTTCCCCACGCGTTGGAAGACGATTGGGATGTCGACGAGTCGGTGGACGAGATCAACGAGGAACGTGCCGAAGTGTGGGGCGCGCTCGACCAATTGGCCGCCGCGCAAGGCGAGGGGTCGGCCGTGCATGGGGTTTCCCGCAAGGCGATGACCTCATCGGATGGCGCGACCGCCGATGCGATGCCGGGGGAGACCCGGCGCTTGTATTCGATTGGTGTGGGAGGTAATCCTTCGTATGATGCGCCCCGCATGCGCTACTCGTTCTCCAGTTACACGCGTCCCGGCGAACTGCATGATATCGATCCGGCGACCGGCGAGGATCGCCTGTTGAAGCGTGCCACGGTGCTTGGTGGATTTGAACCGCGCGAATACATGGAGCGCAGGGTGTGGGTTACCGCCCGCGATGGCGAGCGCATTCCTGTTTCCTTGGTGTGGCGCAGGGATGTGCCCGCGTGTGATTCGGCGATGTTCGTTACCGGGTATGGCGCGTATGAGATCAGTTCGGATCCGGGATTCTCGGTGTCTCGCATCAGCATGCTTGATCGTGGTGTGCTTTATGCGGTGCCGCACATTCGCGGCGGCGGTGAGATGGGTCGTGCCTGGTATGAGCAGGGGCATTTGCTCAATAAGAAGCATTCGTTTGAGGATTTCGTTGATGCCGTGCGTGCGTTGCAGCGTGCCGGTTTGGCGTCGCCTGCTCGCACGGTGGCCGATGGCGGTTCCGCCGGTGGCCTGTTGATGGGTGCCGTGGCGAATATGGCTCCCGAATGTTTCGCGGGCGTTGAGGCGGATGTGCCTTTTGTGGATGCGTTGACGTCGATTCTTGATCCGTCGTTGCCGTTGACGGTTACGGAGTGGGATGAGTGGGGCGATCCGCTGCATAATGCGGACGTGTACAGGTATATGAAGGAATATACGCCGTATGAGAATGCGCCGTCTGATGCAAATGATGCGCGGGTTGCGGTTTTTCCCAAGATTTTCATTACCACGTCGATGAATGACACTCGTGTGCTGTATGTGGAGCCGATGAAATGGTTGGCCCGACTGCAGCGTGCGGGCGTGGATGCCGTGGCGAAGATTGAGGTTGAGGCTGGTCATGGGGGTACGTCTGGAAGGTACAAGCAGTGGGAGGAGATCTCCTATGAGAATGCTTGGTGTCTTTCGATGATGGGTATCACGCATTGATCCGGTTTGTGGGACCTTTCATGTTCGGATGAGGTCGGTTTCGGAACGGTCTGTTGTTATGTGACGGGGTGCACCGTATGACGCACCCCGTTTTGCAAACGCTTCCATTTGCAGTTTGTTTCATGAAACATTGAAACAGCTCGGGTGATTGTTTTCGGCGTTTCTTGCATAATCCTCCGATTTAGGGGTGTTCCGTCAAACGTTTTTTCCAACTTTTGACGGCATGTTAAACCTTTTATAAGGTCATGCTTGCACCTGTTTTCAGAGTGTTTCATTGTCTGTGTGGGGTGGTCTAGTAGGGTCCAGAGAAATAGCAGGTTTACGGGTAAAACCGACTAGATTGCATTGCGACCAGGGGGAAGAATGGCAGGCATGCATAAAGCCGTAAGTGAGCGGCATGGAATGACAACGATTGCCGCGTTGGTGGCAATCGTTGCGATGATCTTCGCAAGTGTGATCGCAGCGCCGCAACGCGCGTATGCTGAGGGATACAATATCAGCGATCTCGGTTGGGTTGACAAGGACGACACCTCCTTCGAAATCAGTTCCGACGGAGGCAAGACGTGGAAGCCGTACATTTCCGGCATGCAGGTCAACTACGGTGATCAGATCCGCACCGAACTGCATTGGAAAGTGCCGAACGACGTCAAAATCAACGAGGGCGACACCTTCGTCTACGACCTTCCCAGCAATCTGGAATACAAATCGAACGAGAAATACCCGATCTACAACGGTGGCGACGTGGTCGGCTACTACACCATCGACGGCGACAAAATGGTGGCCACCTACACCCGCGGCGAATCGGCGGGGTCCAACATCGAAGCGTTCGTGACCACTGACGGAACCATCACCTCGAACAAAACCGGTGGTTCGGCTGGCGGCGATACCAGCTTTACCTTCCCCGGATATGGCACCATCACCGTGAACGTGGAGGGCAAACACAGGGTCAACGTGGTCAAACGCCCGGCAATCTCCACTTCCGACGCATCCACCTACGATTTCGTTTTGGAAGTGACCTCTACAGGCACGAACACCGGCGTGACCATAGACGACACCATGGGCGGCCTGCTGACCTTCGTGGACGGATCCGTGCACATCTACACCGACGCCGACTGCAAGAACGAATACACGGGCGCATGGCAATCCTCCAAAACCGACGACCATAATTTCAACGTCACCATCGGCTCCATGGGCGACGGTGAGAAACTATACGTGCGCTACTCGGTGAACGCCGACAAAGACAGCGTCATCAAGGCATGCCGCGAGGCCGGCAATTGCAGCAATGCCACCGAAAACAAAAACAAGGTGACCTATTCCAGCAACGAAGACGTCAACAAGAAGGAAACCAGCAACTCCATCTGGTTCAACTACAGCGACTGGTATGTGAACAAAAGCGCAACCGCAGCAAAAGACGAAAATGGCACGCAAGGCTTCACTTGGAACATCACCATCGGCGCTGGCGAAGGCCAATCCGTCGACGGAGCCACCGTCAAAGATCTGCTCGACAAGAACAACCTCAAGGAACCGACCGGAGATCTGGTGCTCAGCTGCTACAACAGCGGCGACTGGAAATCCGTGTGTCCGACCGGCTCGCCCGGCGCATATACGGACGACGACCCGTACTATCCGCAGCATTACATCAAACTTAGCTGGAGCGATCTCGTAGCAGGCACCGTGACCCTGCCCTCCGGCGGCTACGACCATTTCCAAATCCAGTATTGGACCGAAGCGAAAAACGTGCCGGTCGAAGGAAGCGGCGAACACCAGAAATACAAGAACGAAGTCACCGTAAAACCTCAGGATGGAACCGGCAAAACAGCCACGGCCGAACCTCAACTCGGCACGGACGCGGTCGAACTGAAGAAAACATGCACGTCGCCGGCATCCGAAGCGAAGAACCTGACGTGGGTGACCAGCATGAAAGCCTTGGAAGACCTCACCAACGCCGAACTGACCGACAAGCTGGATGTGGACGACAGCGGCAAGGATCTGGGATCCAAGCAAACCTTGGTGAAAGACAGCATTAAAGTGTACACCGACGCCGCCCTGACGCAGCAATACGCGGGCGGATACACGACAGAGGCCACCGATAGGGGATTCACCATCGTGTTCGCATCATTGCCCAAAGGCACTACGGTGTACGTGCAATACCAGTCCACCGTCAACGACGGTGTGACCGACGAAACCGTGTGGAACCGAGCTTCGGCATTGAACAAAACCTCCACGGCGAAACACCAGCATCGCGGCGACGTGCTCGGCAAGGAAGACGCCAACCAGTATTGGGACCAATACGGGTACGGCTACACCGCCAACTCCAAAGGCGTGATCCGCTGGCGCATCAAAGTGCATGACGTGATGTCGGACGCCGAAAACATCGTGGTGACCGATACGTTGCCCGTCCACACGCGGTACGACGCGAAATCGTTGAAGATCTTCGACGCTTCCAGCACCACAAAAATGCTGTCCGGAGTGAGCGCCAAAGACAACGGCGACGGCACGGTGACCTTCACCATAGCCAAGGGTACCCCGGCGTTCAGCCAGGCGAAGACCTCGGCTGGTGTGCTCATCGTGTATGAGACGAGCATCGACCCGATCACCGCACCTGATTGGGGAAATTACGAGAACAAGGCGCACATCGACATTGATGGCAGCGCCGGAGGCGACGCTTCCGCCACAGTGGGCGCGAGCAAGCCGAAACTTCTTGACAAAAACGGCAAATACGATGCCACGACCGCGCCGAACGTGAACTACACGGTCAAAGTCAACCCGAATGCGGACACGCTTAACAAAGGCAACAACCTCACTCTGACCGACACCATGGGTCAGGCACTCGACCTCAACGCCAACAGCGTGTCGATCATGGACTCCGACAATGGAACCGCCATCAACGGTGCAACATGGTCATACAATCCGCAGACCCGCGAACTAGTGTTCTCCATTCCCGACGCCCGTGCATGCACCATCACCTACACGGCCGCGGTGCAGCTCAAACCAGGCGAAAGCTTCGGATCGCTGGGCGGCAACAAAATCGTGCTCGCCGGGTATGAGAACAACGGCGGAACCTCGCAGAACACAATCACCGGAACCGTGCAGCAGAGCAAAGGCGGCATGAAATACGACCAGAGCACACTGCAGATCTACAAGTACGCGGATGGCGATCTCGGCAAGCCGGCGGGCAGCGCCACCTTCAAAGTGGAAAGCGTCACCGGATGCAACTTCGTGTCGTCTACGGCCGATGCCGACGGCACCTGCAATGGTACGGTTGGCAAAGAAATCACCAAGCAGCTGACCACAGGAGCATCCAACGGACTGTCCGACCGACTGCAGCTGGACTACGACACCGTATATAAGGTCACCGAGCTGACAGGTCCGGACGGCAAAGTGCCCGGCAGCACTGATTCGCAATACGAGAAATCCGCTCCGCTCTATGTGATATTCCCCGGACATGACGCGCAGACCGCTGCCGGTGCATACGACGGATGATACGACAACAAAACCGTTACCGTAGACGGGCAAAGCGGCAAATTGATCGTCGCCGTAGCCAAAGACAGCGACGGCAAGACGACCACATTGGGCAACTACCGTTGGAACTGCAGCAACGACCACAAAACGAAGTTCAAGGTGCAATTCACAAAGGTGGATGCGGCGAATGCCGGTGTACCCGTCGACGGTGCCACCATGCAGCTGACTCGTGTCGGATCGTCGCAGGTGGAATCCGATTGGACATGGACCACCTCCGGCAGCGAGACGAAAACGCTCGAACTCCTGCCCGGACGGTACAAGCTGACCGAAGCCAACGCACCGGACGGATACCAAGTCATGGATCCGATCATCATTCTGGTCGGCGAAGACGGCACCATCACCGTCGACGGCAAAAATGTGACCGGTAGCGACGGCATCGGTCACGTGCAGGCGGAGGACGCACCGAAAACCACGTCGTTGACTGTTACGAAAACATGGAACGACAATAACAACCAGGACGGCAAACGTGCATCCGTCACCTTCGATTTGTACCGCAAGACCGACGGCGATGCCGATTATACGAAAGTCGACGGGCAAAGCCGCATACTCAATCCCGACAAGAACGATAACGTGCAATGGACGGGACTGCCGGTGAAAGTCGACGGCAAAACCGCGGCCTACATGGCCGTCGAAACCACGACGCTGGGCGGGTACGACTCGCAATGCGCTGACGTGCAATACAACACCGACGGTTCGGCTGCCACCGAACAATGCACCAACACGCACACGCCCGAAACCACGTCGATCGGCGTTGAAAAAGCATGGGACGACGCCGACAACCAGGACCAGAAGCGCCCTGACAGCGTAACCGTGCATCTGTTGAAAAACGGAGAGGAAACCGATCAAAGCGTGACACTCGATGCGGTTGGAAACTGGCGGAACGACAGCGCGTTCACCAATCTGCCCGTCTACGAGGATGGCAAGAAGATCGTGTATACCATACGCGAAGATACGGTGAGCGGCTACACCACGCACATCACCGGCTCGCAAACCCAAGGTTTCGCCATCACCAACACGCACCACCCCGAAAACGAGGAGGTGTGGTTCTCCAAGCAGGACCTCAAGGGTACGGAGATCGCAGGTGCCACCATGCGCCTCACCGGTACGCTGAATGATGGCACCGAATTCGAAACGCAGACCTGGGTAAGTGAGCGGGATAAGTCGAAGAGCATCAAGCTCAAGCCCGGCACCTACACCTTGACCGAAACCAAGGCGCCGGATGGTTATCTGGTAGCGGATCCGGTCGAATTCAAAGTCGTGAGCGACGCCGTCACCGGCAAGCTCAGCGTGCAGATCAAGCAAACCGATGGCACATATGCCGACGTGCAGGACAATACCATCGTGATGACCGACCAGTACCGGACGCATCAGGTGACCGTCAATAAAAACAGTCTCACCAGTGGCATCACCAATATCGACGGCGCGCAGATGAGCATCACCGGCACCACCTTGGATGGCAAGGCGATCGACGAGATCACCTGGACCAGCAAAGGCGGCGAACCCGGCGAACTCACCCTGCTACCCGGCACCTACACCCTGCGTGAAAAGGTGGCGCCGGACGGCTATGAAACCGCGGATGACATCGTATTCAGTGTCGGGCTCGACGGCAGCGTGACCATCGACGGTAAGAAGCAGGATTCCAATACCGTCGTCATGAAAGACAAGCCGGGCAAAAGCGGCATCCTGTTCTCCAAAACCAAGGTCGGCGGCGGCAGCGAGCTGGCTGGAGCGGAATTCTCCATAACCGGCAAAACTTTCGAAGGCAAGACGATCGACGAGATCACCTGGACCAGCGGCGGCGGACTGCCGAAACAATTCCAGCTGCAGGACGGCGTCTACAAGCTCACCGAAACCAAGGCGCCGGTCGGGTATGAAAAGGCGAACGCGGTCAACTTCACCATTTCCCGCGGCGAAGCATACGTGGACGGCAAGCTGGTGGATGGCAACACCATCCGCGTCGAGGATCGCGTGGATACGACCATGGTGCGCGTGCGCAAAATCTGGTCCGACCATAACTATTCGGAGCGTCCGACATCGGTGACATTCCACCTGCTGCGCAACTCCAAGCAGCTGCAAGATGCGAAGTACACGCGGACGTTGGACAACAAGAACACCAGCGACTGGACGTACACGTGGACCGATCTGCCCCGATATGATGCGGACGGCAACAGGTACAACTACACGGTTGACGAGGAACTGACCCAAGAGCTCACAGGTAAGGAATACCGCGTTTCCGTGATCAAACGTCCGTACATCGACGGCGCCGAATTCACGGTATTGAACATTCGGGAGCCGGAAACGGCAAGCATCACGGTGAACAAAACGTGGAACGATCAGGATGACAACGATGGCAAACGGCCGAAGACGCTGACCTTCCATATTTGGGGAACCAGCAAACAGCCGAAGAGCGGCAGTACCGACGAAACGGAAGACGTGACCGAACAATTGGTGGTGCAAACCGTGCGAACCAACGGCAGCAACACGCAATCGTGGACGTTCGAAGGTCTTCCCAAGCAGAACCTGTACAACAATCCGTACACGTATACGGTAACCGAGGAATCCGTAGATGGCTATACGGCAAGCGACGTGACGCTCGCCGGCGGTACGGAAACACGCTGTGCGGTGACGAGCACGGTCAAATCCTGCGCGTTCGATGTGACCAACACGCATACGCCCGAAACCACGACATTGAGCGTGGACAAGACGTGGGATGACACTGATGCGCCCAGCAATGTGAAACGGCCGGGCGACAAGGCCACGATCTGGGTGCTTTCCAGCGTGTGGACCGATGCGAAGAACCAGACGCTGCCCGGATGGCCCTCACCGCAACACAACAGCGAGTGCAAGAACACCGGCGCGACGGATGGCACGAATCCATGGGGTGTGAGCTGCATGGTGCTGACCTCGGAGAACGCCAAAGCGACGCAGGCCACCACGGCCAACGTCAACGGGGCTGACGGAACAAGCGAAGCGACCACTTCGCAAGAGGTGAGCGCGAACACGTGGACCTACACCTTCACGAACCTGCCCAAATACTACAAGGGCAAGGAAATTCAGTATTCGGTGACCGAAGAGGCCGTGAAGAACTACACGCCGACGCTCACCGGAGGCAAAGGCGCTGCGGCTGACGGCGCCGAGGGCAAGGCCAACGAGTCGGGCGAATCCGACAAGGCGGATGAAACAAGCGAAAGCGGTCAGAATGCGGAATCCTGGGCGTACACGCTGACCAACACCTACACGCCGGGGCATACCAGCCACAGCGTGCATAAAGTGTGGAAGGACTACGGCGACAGCAGCAAACGTCCGAAAGCGGTATATGCGACGTTGTATGCGAACGGCCAATCCACCGGCAAGACGGTGGCGTTGAGCGACGGCAACAACTGGCAATACACGTTCACCGACCTAGATGAAAACAAGGTGTACACGGTGAAGGAAACCAACGAAAAGGGCGAAGCGATCAGCGGAGTGGACGGCTACTGCCAGCCGGTCATCAGCGATGACCGAAAAACCGGAATCTCCACCATCACCAACACCATCTCCATCGTGCTTCCCTCCACGGGCGGGCAACGATGGTGCTACGGCACACTTCTCGCGGTAGTGGCGCTCGGCATGATCGGCATGGGCTACGGCATCGCCAAACGTAACAAGACCAACAAGGAAGGAGACGCGCGATGAGGCGTCACGGAGCGAAACAGGGGAATCGGATGGATTACCGCATGGCCCGTCACGCGGCTGCACGACATACCGGCATGCGTTCGGTGCGCCGCATCGCGGCCGCGGCACTTGGCCTGGCGCTTTCCCTCGCGGGGCTCAGCGCGCAATCGGTGGCTTTTGGCAATGACGATCCGACCAATCCGGCAGCCACTGACGTGACCATGATCGCATTCCAGCAATCATGGAAGACGATTGGCGACGAATGCACGAAAACCTATGGTCCGGAAGGCGTGAAATACGTGCAGGTCTCCCCGCCGCAGGAATCCATCCAAGGCACGCAATGGTGGACCGTCTACCAGCCGGTCAGCTACAAACTCGACTCGCGTTTCGGTACGGAAGACGAGTTCAAAACCATGATCAGCCAATGCGACGCGGCTGGCGTGCAAATCGTGGCCGACATGGTGCTCAACCACACCACCGGACATGACGTGTCATGGGTTGACGACCAGTATGGCGTGGCCGGAACCGAATACAACGGATCATACGGACGATACCCGGGAATCGGTATCTACCAGTATGAGGAAAGCGGCAACAACCACCAATACGGCCTTCCCAGCGGCGACTTCCACACCTGCAAGTCGAACGTGTCAGACAACATCTCCGACTACACCAACGCCGACGAAGTGTGGAACTGCCGACTGTCGACCATGTGGGACATCAACACCGGCAGCGACCGCGTGCAAAACATCCAAGCCGAATACTTGGCGCACCTATGGGAAGACGGCGTACGCGGATTCCGCATCGACTCCGCAAAACATATGGATCCCAACGACATCGCATCCATCAAACGCAAGTTCATGACCAAAGCGGGCATTACGGACGAACAAAGCTTCCCATGGTCGCAGGAAGTCATCTACCATAATGGAGAATCCGAAAAATTCGCGCCGGAACGATACGAAAAGAACGGACAGGTCACCGAATTCTCGTACGCGTACTCATTGTTGAAGGATTTCAACGGATCCATCACCAATTTGAAGAACATCACCAGCGATCTGCTCGACGACGCCGATAATGCCACCGTATTCGTGTCCAACTGGGATACCGCACGCGGTTCGGAAACGCTCAAACCCGTTTCCGGCGCCCGATACGAGCTCGCCAACGCGTTCATGCTCGGGTACGACTACGGGCATCCGAAGATCCTTTCAGACTACGCATTCAATGAAAGCACCCAATATGATGACGGCGTCAAGGATTCGACTGACACCACCGTGCCGAAAATCAGCATGGACGACGTGTGCTCCACGCAAAAGGACCCAACGCAGATGGAGTATGGCGATTGGAACTGCCAACAGCGGTGGACGTCAATCCGAGGCATGATCAAATTCCATAATGCCGTGAACGGCACCAGCGTAAGCAACTGGCAGGAATCCGGATCCAACGACATCGCCTTCGAAAGGGTTGACGCCAACGGGAAAAGCAAGGGTCTGCTCGCATTGAACAACACCCTGCAGGAGCATGACGTCGACTATACGACATCGTTGCCGGACGGGGAATACTGCAACGTGTACGCTTCCCGCACCTGCTCGCAAACCGTGACCGTCAGCGGCGGTCACGCCAAAGCGACCATCGGCAAACGAAGCGCCATTGCCATCTATGCCGGTGCGGTCAAGGGCGCGTGGACGGAAACCACGGAACCTAGCGGCACCTACGCTCCGCAATACAAGGATTCGCCGAACAGTTCGCTGATAGGTGACAAAACCCTCACCATCTACTACAAGCCCGACGAATCGTGGGACGGGCAGGTGTATGTGCGTTACACGTCCGACAACGGCAGCGGTAGCATTGCGATGAGCGCGGTCGATGTAGCCGATTCCACGAATGCGGCAGGCTGGTATAAGGCCGATCTGCCGGAAGGGGCCAACCTAAGCGCGGTGAAATACCATTTCGCATCCACACAATCCGGGGAATCTGACTCCACGGACTGGAACGGGGGCAAGCGGGGAACGGAATATACGGCACAGGTCGGCGCCACTATGATCAACGTCAGCGGGCACCGGCAGCAGACGGGCGTGCCCTACACGCGCAACCATGCGGCGAAAACCAAAGTGACCGTCAACTTCCGTTCCGTCTCCGGCGTCGGTGAGAACGCATCCGGCGTGAAGGTGTGGAACGGCGACGACATGGAAAGCGCCACGTATATTCCATTCGAAAGCACGCCAACGCAATACGGCAGGAAAGCCAGCGGCGAACTGGACGGCGATCTGGCAACAGTGCATTTCAGAATCGTGGATGGTGCCGATGCGACTGGAGCGTCCGCGGGAACCGTCGAACAATATGAGGCGAGCGTGTGGAAACTCGCCAAATTCGGTGACGCGCATGTGAGCGGTGCCATCGAAGCGTGGGTGGACGGCGCGCAACCCGATACCGCTTCCGACCGATCCTCGGAAAAAGCGTCTCCCTCGGCGACACCGCAGCCGAATGACATCAAAAATCCGAAAAACCTGACCATCAAACTGCATTATTACCGTCCCGACGGCAATTATCAGGAATACAGCATGGAATCCGACGCGTGGAAAGGCTGGGATCTGTGGTCTTGGTATGCGGAAAGCACCAGCGGCGAATCCCAGGAATTCACCTCCCATGACGAATTCGGCGAGGTCGCGGAATACACGCTGAGCCAGACAGCCAAAGGCGTGCGCAACCCATGGTTCATCATTCGCAACGGTGGCTCATCATGGACCGGCAAGGACTGCGACGACAACGATCGCGAGATTCCGGAATCCGTGATCAGCATGACCGCGGGAAACGTGGAAAACGGCGTCGCGGAATTCTGGATCGTCAGCGGGGATCCGACCGTGTACACGCATCCGGTGAACGTGGCCGGAATAACCTTCGACACCCAAGGCGGCAGCAGCGTTCCCGCACAGGCGGTCGCCATCGGAGGCACTGCGAGCGTTCCCGAAACGCCTACTCGCGACGGCTACGTGTTCTCGAAGTGGACCACGGACGTGGCCGGTGAACATGAGTATGATTTCGCCACCACGGTGAGCGCGCCGATAACGTTGTATGCGCAGTGGACGGAAGCGAAAACCGTGACCTTCGACGTCCAAGGCGGCAGCGAGATCGCCGCACAACAGGTGCAAACAGGGAAATCGGCCGTACGACCGGAAAATCCTGAGCGCGTGGGATACGCGTTCGCGGGATGGTATACTAGCGCCGACACTTCGGGTAGCGAATACGATTTCACGGCTGCGGTGAACGATGATGTGACCTTGTATGCGAAGTGGACGCCGAACATGTACGCCGTGACCTTCGACTCGCAAGGCGGCAGCGCGGTCGATGCGCAACAGGTTGCGTACGGTGGTTACGCGACGCAACCTGCCACACCGACCCGTGACGGATACACGTTCGTCGGCTGGACCACGGATGCGGCCGGCACCACGCCGTACGGTTTCGGCATGCCCGTCACCGGCGGTATCACGCTGTATGCCAAGTGGGATGATGCGGGCGCGACGTACCATACCGTCACCATTCATTTGAATGACGGCGACGATTATTCGTCGGACCTGCCGCAGGATATGACGTTGTTCGTCAAGGAAGGGGAGAAGCTTACGATCCCCGATTCCGCTCCTTCCCGCGGTGGATATCGTTTCGCAGGATTGACCAGCGACGAACAGCGGAAGACGGACTATGATGCTGGCACCGCCGTAACCGCCGACATGACCTTGTATGCCAAGTGGGTCAAGACATGGACGGTCACCTTCGACACGGCCGGCGGCAGTGCCGTGAACAGCCAGACCGTGGACGATGGAGGAGTGGCCGTTGCGCCTGATCCGTCGCCGACACGCGACGACTGCCGGTTCACCGGCTGGCAGTATGACGGCAAAAGCTACGATTTCGGCTCGAAGGTGACCGGCGACATCACCCTGACCGCGCAGTGGGTGCGCACCGCGCACCAGTGGACCATAACCTTCGATCTGAACGGAGGGCATGCGCCCGCCGGCAAGGATGCGAAGACCCTGTACGCCGAGCAGAAAGTCTACGACGGTGATTCGCTGGTCTCGCCCACGGCGGACATCGCCAACGAGCCTCAGCTTGACGGCTACACCTTCGAAGGGTGGAGCACGGTGAAAGACGACGCGCTCGCAGTCAGCGTGGTCTCCTTTGATTCGTCCGGGAAATCGTTGATGCCCATCGATCGCGACGGCACGCTGTATGCGTTGTGGTCGCGGGAGAACAGGGTAGTGAAGCCGGAATCGTCCGGTTCGACGGGATCTTCGACGAGCTATTCCGGCGCGTATTCCGATTCCTACACGGGATTGAACGGGTTGGCAGCGTTCGATGCCATAGTGAGACAATCGGGCAAATTCTCGGGCACGAATTTCGGTTCCGTCGCCGAGGATTATGTGAAACCCAAGAGCGTTCGCTGAGTGTTGGAATCCAAGGGTGGGGTCGGCCTTCAGGTCGGCCCCCTTTTTCATGTACGGTGTATGGATTGTTGCGTCCGGATCATTGGATCGTTCGTTGTTCGTGGCGTTTGAAGCCGGGTGAAACCGTATTCGCACATGAACGCGGCAAGGAATGTCCACTAGTTGAGCGTTTTAAGTCCACGTGCTGATTCGTTGACTAGAGTCGCGTGCTATGAGTGATTCTGCAAAGAAGTACACCATCGCCGTCATTCCGGGCGATGGCATTGGCAAGGAAGTGACTCCGTGGGCTCAGAAGGCTCTGGAGAAGGCAGCCGAGGGCGTCGCCGAATTCGATTACGAGAATTTCGATCTTGGTGCTGAGCGTTATCTGCGTGACGGTGCAATTCTTCCGGAAGAGGAAGAGGAGCGCATCAAGAAGACCGATGCGATTCTGCTGGGTGCCGTCGGCGATCCGCGTATCAAGGCCGGCATTTTGGAGCGTGGCCTGCTGCTCAAGCTCCGCTTCGATCTCGACCAGTACGTCAACCTGCGTCCTTCCAAGCTGTACAAGGGCGTGACCTCCCCGCTCGCCAATCCGGGCGACATCGACTTCGTTGTGGTGCGTGAAGGCACCGAAGGCCTGTACTGCGGTGCCGGCGGAGCGGTGCGTCGCGGTACTCCGAACGAGGTGGCCACCGAAGTCTCCATCAACACCGCCTACGG
>ERZ1027010.403-NODE-403-length-16952-cov-7.123868_pt1 | contig 16952 bp, 12 predicted proteins | sample MGYA00519448_ERZ1027010 | MGnify/ENA primary metagenome ERZ1027010 (study PRJEB26926, sample SAMN06164694) | human gut metagenome | biome: ENVO:00009003; feature: ENVO:2100002; material: ENVO:00002003 | host: Homo sapiens | place: USA | collected 2012 ... | reverse complement strand
AAATGCCGGACCCCACCCCCCGCAAGGAAAAGACCGACCGCATGACCCGCCTGCTCAAGCTGCAGGACGAGATCGCCATGGCGCTGGTCAAGGCGCAGGTTGGCCAGACTGTGAAGGTACTGGTAGAGGGCTTTGGCCGCAATGAGGGCACCCTCTCCGGCCGTCTGGACAACAACCTGACGGTGGAGTTCACGGCAGACGCTTCCCTGATGGGCAGCTATGCCAACGTACATCTCACGGGCGCACGGGCGACTGTGCTGCTGGGTGAGCTTGCCTGAGTGATTCCGGGGCAGTGCCCCTGAACGTATAAATAAGAAGGAGACCATTCAAATGGATTGCATTGATCTTTTCAAGCGCGCAGCCGTTGCGCTGCAGACCGATAGCCGCTACCTCGTTCTGGATCAGACCCGCAAGGCAAACGATAAGGACGAAGAGCTGCAGAACCTGATCGGCGAGTTCAACCTCGCCCGCATGGATCTGAACAATGAGATCGGCAAGAGCGAGCGCAACGATGCCCGCATCGCCGAACTGAACGAAAAGGTGAACAGCCTGTACGGCCAGATCATGGGCAACGAGGGCATGGTGGCTTACAACGAGGCCAAGCGTGACTGCGAGAACCTCGTGAACTATATCGATGCCATCATCAACACTGCCATGAATGGCGGCGACCCCATGACGGTACAGGAGCCTTCTGCTTCCTGCACCGGCAGCTGCTCCACCTGCGGCGGCTGCCACTAAAACCGGCAAAAACAAAACGCGGCTGTGCAAAACAGACCGCGTTTTGTTTGCAAAAGCGGTTACAAGCCGCAAACTTGTGCACAGAACCATAGAACGGGAGAGAGGGTAAACCATGGCAGAGCTGTCGCCCATGATGCAGCAATATCTTGAGATCAAAAAACAACATAAGGACGAAATTCTGTTTTACCGCATCGGCGATTTTTATGAGATGTTCTTTGACGATGCCCTGACGGCATCCAAGGAACTGGACCTGACCCTGACCGGCAAGCAGTGCGGCATGGAAGAGCGAGCGCCCATGTGCGGCGTGCCCTTCCACAGCTACGAGGGATATGTGGCGCGGCTGATCGCCAAGGGCTACAAAGTAGCCATCTGTGAGCAGGTGGAAGACCCGGCCAAGGCCAAGGGCCTTGTCAAGCGGGACATCATCCGCGTGGTCACACCCGGCACGGTCATTGAGAGCAGTATGCTGCAGGATGACCGCAATAACTACATTGCCAGTATCTTCCTCAAAGGAAATAAAGCAGGTTTGTGCTTTGCGGATGTCTCTACCGGTACGGCCCATATCACAGAGCTGAATGCAGACAAAATCGCCCCAGCGGTCATTACGGAGCTGTGCCGCTACCATCCCAGCGAAGTGCTGATGAATCCGGGTCTGCTGGACTGCCGCGAGGTGACGGCGTACATCAAAAAGAATATGACTTGTTCGGTGGAGCTGATCGAAGAGGAGCGCTATGCACCGGGCCTTGTGGCGGCATCGCTGGAAAACCAGTTTGGCCGCGACTGGGCGCAGACCACCGGCATTGCAGCGGACGGCCTTGTGCGCTTTGCCATGGCGGCACTGCTGGAATATCTGCACGATACCCAGATCAAGGGCGTGGAACGTCTGAAAACGGTCATAACCTATAATAAGGCCCAGTTCATGCGTCTTTCGCCCGTGACCCGCGCCAATCTGGAGCTGACCGAGACGCTGCGCGGCCGCGAAAAGCGGGGCACGCTGCTCTGGGTGCTGGATAAGACCAGTACATCCATGGGCAAGCGTATGCTGCGCAGCTGGATCGAGCAGCCGCTTATTTCCAGTGCACTCATCAACCACCGCCTGAACGCTGTGGAGAGCCTTGTCAAGCAGACCATGACCCGCGGCGACCTGACCGAAGAGCTGGGTTACATTGCGGATATGGAACGCCTGATGACCCGCACGGTTTACGGCTCTGCCACACCCAAGGAGATCTATACACTGGCCCAGACCTGCGACCGGCTGCCCGGCCTGCGCAGGCTGGCTGAGGCCTGCGGCTGCCCGGAGCTTGCTGAACTGGCAGTACAGATCGATCCGTTGGAGGACATCAAGGCCCGTATTTATGCGGCGGTGGACCCGGAAGCGCCCTCTACCCTCAAGGATGGCGGTGTCATTGCCAAAGGCTACCATGCCGAGGTGGACGAGCTGCGTTCCATCCGCGACAATACCAAGGGCGTTCTGGCGCAGCTGGAAGCCCGCCTGCGGCAGGAGACCGGCATCCCCAAGCTGAAGATCGGCTATAACCATGTGTTTGGCTACTTCATCGAGGTAAGCAACTCCTATAAGAACATGGTGCCGGAGACTTACATCCGCAAGCAGACCCTGACTTCCGGCGAACGCTACATCACGCAGGAACTGAAAGAGCTGGAAAGCAAGATCTTAGGTGCCCACGAACGGCTCATCACGCTGGAGCACCGCCTGTTCAGCGAACTGCTGGAAAGCATCAGCGCTCAGTTGGACCGCATCCAGCGCACGGCCAATGCGGTGGCCCAGCTGGATGTGCTCACGGCGCTGGCGCAGGTGGCAGCGGAAAACAACTACTGCCGTCCCATCGTGGACGACAGTGACGAGCTGACCATTACCGAGGGCCGTCACCCTGTGGTGGAGCAGATGCTGAAAGGCAGCCTGTTTGTACCCAATGATACCACCCTGAACTGTGGTGCAGACCGCTGCCTGATCATCACCGGCCCCAACATGGCAGGTAAATCCACGTACATGCGCCAGAATGCACTGATCGCGCTGATGGCGCAGATCGGCTCCTTTGTACCGGCTTCCAGCTGCCATGTGGGTGTGGTGGATGCCATTTTCACTCGCATCGGTGCGTCGGACGACCTATCTGCCGGTCAGTCCACCTTTATGGTGGAGATGACCGAGGTAGCGGAGATCCTGAAAAATGCCACCGCCAAAAGCCTTGTGGTGCTGGACGAGATCGGCCGCGGCACTTCCACCTTTGACGGTATGAGCATTGCCCGCGCCGTAGTGGAGCACATTGCAGACCCCGCCAAGGGCCTTGGCTGCAAGACTCTGTTTGCCACCCACTACCACGAGCTGACCGAGCTGGAAGGCGGCGTGGACGGCGTAAAAAACTACAATATTGCAGTAAAAAAACGCGGCGAGGACATCACCTTCCTGCGCCGCATTGTGCGCGGCCCGGCGGATGACAGCTACGGCATCGAGGTGGCAAAGCTGGCAGGCCTGCCCGGCAGTGTGACCCGCCGCGCCCATGAGGTGCTGCGCGCGCTGGAAGCAACTGCACCTAAAAATAAAGTAGAGCAGATGGATTTTGATGCCCTGCAGGAGTATAACTCTCCGGCTGTGCCCAGCGAGATGATGGACAAGCTGGAAGCTCTGGATGTGGAAACACTCACCCCCATTGAGGCGTTGAACTTCCTCTACGAGCTGAAAAAGACCCTGAAGGGCAGCCTGAACAGATGAAACTGCTCTACCTGACCCAGACCATACAAGGAGGGAAAACACCATGGCAGTGATCCATGTTCTGGATAAGCACACAGCCGAGCTGATCGCAGCCGGTGAGGTGGTCGAGCGTCCGGCATCCGTTGTTAAGGAGCTGCTGGAAAACTCCATTGATGCCGGTGCCACGCAGGTGACCGTCAGCATTGAATCCGGCGGCGTCAAGCTGATCGAGATCAGCGATAACGGCACCGGCATCGAGGCAGAATATATCTCCACGGCGTTTATCCGCCACGCCACCAGCAAAATTGAAACACCGGACGATCTGACCAACATCCATACGCTTGGCTTCCGCGGTGAAGCACTGGCATCCATTGCCAGCGTGGCCCGTGTAGAGCTGACCACCCGAACCGAGGTGGACGAGTTTGCCACAGTCTACCGCATTGAGGGCGGGGAAGAGGTCTCCCGTGAGCCGGGTGCCAGAGCTGTGGGCACTACCATCCGGGTAAAGGATCTGTTTTACAACACGCCTGCCCGCATGAAGTTCCTCAAAAAGGACTCCTCCGAGGGCACCTTTGTGTCGGATACAGTTACCCATGTAGCGCTCAGCCACCCGGAAGTCAGCGTCAAGTTCATCCGTGAGGGCAAGCTGCAGTATGTCACGCCCGGCGACGGCCAGCTGCGCGGTGCAGCCTATGCGGTGCTGGGCCGGGAGTTCAGCCGGGACCTCATTGAGCTGAAAAATCAGGAGGGCGTGTACCGCATCACCGGTCTGGTCACCCCGCCCAAAAGCTGCCGCGCCAGCCGAAGTATGCAGCATTTTTACATCAATGGCCGCTATGTGCGCAACCGCACCATGATGGCCGGTATGGAGATGGCGTTCAAGGGTACCATGATGCAGGGCAAGTTCCCGGGCGGCATTCTGCTGCTGGAAATGCCGGCCGACCTTGTGGATGTCAATGTGCATCCGGCCAAGATCGAAGCCCGCTTTGCCCGCGAAAATGATGTCTTTGATGTGGTGTATCATGCCGTCAAGCTGGCCTTGGCTCAGCCCGGCACCGGTGAACGGCTTTTTACCTTTGAAGCAGACAAAGAAGAAAAAGCTGAAAATTCAAAAAAAGACACTGATATAATCAAAAATGATGTAAAGAATAATAGCTTTACAGGCCTTTCTGCGATCATTCGGGGACAAGCAGACCCGGGCGTTCTGCCACAGCAGCACTGGGAACCGGCAAAACCCGCCGCAGCACCGCAGCAGCCTGCCCCGTCTGCTGCAATGCAAATACCGACAGCACCCAGTGAGCCGCGCTGGAAAGGCAGTGCTCAGAACGAGGATATGCTGGATCCGTTCGTGACCCTTCACAGCCCGAAGCTGGAAACGACAAAGGTACCAGAGCCGTTCCGTGCGGCGGCAAGTGAAACGCAGCTGGATGTGGAACCGGAATTTGGTGAGACAAAACTGCATTCGCCTCAGGACCATATGGCAGCGTGGAACCCTGCGCAGGAAGCACCGAAGGAAGAACCTGAGAGTGCACCCTGTGCAGAAACAGAACCGGATGCGCCGGAAGCGGCAGAACAGGAAACTGTACTGGCCGAGCCGGAGCAGATGAACTTTGATCCGACGGCGGATCAGCCGGAGCCGCTGCGCTATGTGGGCGAGGTGTTCAGAACATATATCCTTGCAGAACGCGGCGACGAGCTGTGCCTGATCGATAAACACGCTGCCCACGAGCGCCAGCTGTACGAAAAACTAGCCGCGAACTATGGCAATGTGCCCAGCCAGATGCTGCTGGAGCCTGCTGCTATCGACCTTGCTGCGGAGGAAAAGCAGGCCCTGCTGGATAACATTCCTCTGCTGGAAAATGCGGGCCTTGAGATCGCGGACTTTGGCGGCAATACCGTGGTGCTGCGCGCGGTGCCCGCAGATGTGGAGCCGCAGAATGCCGAAAGCCTGCTGGTGGAGATCGCAAATAAGCTGCTCAAGGGCGGCCATGATGCGCTGAACGAGCACACCGAGTGGGTGCTGCATTCTATCTCCTGCCGTGCAGCCATCAAGGCGGGGGACAAGTCCTCGCCGCAGGAACTGCTGGCGCTGGCCGAAAAGATCCTTTCCGGCGAGGTGCCGCCGTTCTGCCCGCATGGCCGCCCCTGCGTACTCAAATTGACCCGGAAGGAGCTGGAAAAGCAGTTTGGACGCATCGTATAAACATCCCGTGGTGGCCGTCGTCGGCTCTACCGCAACCGGAAAGACGGCGTTGGGCGTAGAGCTTGCAAAACATTTTTCCGGCGAGGTCATCAGCTGTGATTCCATGCAGATTTATAAAGGTCTGGACATAGGCACGGCAAAGGTGACACTGGAGGAGACCTGCGGTATCCCGCATCACGGCGTGGATATCCTTACGCCGGACAAGGCTTTCAGCGTGGCAGACTTTACCGCCATGGCCGGAAAGCTGGAAGAAGAGATCTCTGCCCGGAAGAAGCTGCCCATCCTTGTGGGCGGCACAGGGCTGTATGTTCAGAGCTTTCTGTATGGGGTGCGCTTTACAGAGGAAAAAGTACCTGCCGGTCTGCGGGAGCAGCTGGCGGCGGAACTGGCTGCAAAAGGCGGTGCTGCCATGTACGAAGAACTGAAGCAGGCCGACCCGGAAGCTGCTGCGGCTATCCACCCGAACAATCAGGTGCGGGTGCTGCGCGCACTCGAGCATTACCGTGCCACTGGCAAAAAGCTGAGCGAACAGAAGGCGGAGTCTCTCCCACCGGAGCGGCCCTACCGCAGCCTGATCCTCGGTCTGGATTTCCCAGAGCGCGCGGTACTTTACCGCCGCATTGACCTGCGTGTGGACAAAATGCTGGAAGCGGGCCTTATAAAGGAAGCGGAGCATGTCTGGCAGAACCGGGAAAGCTTCCGCACGGCAGCGCAGGCCATCGGATACAAGGAGTTCTTTCCGTATTTTGAGCAGACGGCTCCATTGGAAGCCTGCACGGAAAAGCTCAAGCAGGCGTCCCGCAACTATGCCAAGCGCCAGTTGACCTGGTTCCGCCATATGGACGGTGTGGTCTGGCTGGATGCCGGTGCACCGGATGCAGTGCAGACTGCCATCCGCAAAACTAGCGAATTTTTAGCGAAAGGATGATCGATATGCCGGATGAGACCCAGAAGGAACGCCATGCGCCGCATGTGCTTACCACTCTGGCAGGCGTGCTGATCGCGTTTCTGCTGCTGGCAGCAATTTATGTGGTGTATCAGGCCGCACATATCCTGTTCCCGCAGAATGTTTATGAGACTGCGCTGCCTGCGGTCATTTCGGATACGGTGGAAGCCGACGGAGTTCTGCTGTTCGACGAAAGCTATGTGGCAGGCAGCGGAAACCTTGGATATCTTGCTGCCGACGGCGAGCGCGTTTCAGCGGGCACCGCAGTGGCAGAGGTGTACAGCAACGCTTCGCAGGCTTCGCTGCGCCTGCAGCTGAACCAGCTGAATGATCAGATCGACCTGCTGCAGAAATCGCAGAACACTTCTGCGCTGCAGCTGGATACTCTTTTAAAAGAACGTTCTTCTGCGCTGTATGACCTGCTGGATACGCTGGACGACAGCGATTATGAAGCGGTGGATGATGATGCCAATGCCTACCTGCTGGCCCAGAACAAGCTCTGGGTGGTAACGGGCGAAGCTGCAAACTTTACCGATCAGATCACCGCGCTGGTCCAGCAGTCCCAGAGCGTGCAGGCGCAGCTGGGCAGCCCGGCGCAGATCACTGCACCGCAGACCGGCTATTTTGTGCGCTCTTCCAGCAGCGGACGGCTCAATGCCAGTGCCGATGATATCCTTGCACTGAACGCACAGGAGCTGCAGGGCTATCTGCAGTCCGACCCAGTGCTGGCACTGGACGGCTGCGCCGGTAAGATCGTGGCAGGGTTCACATGGCGCTATGTGGGCGTGTGCACTGCAAAGCAGGGCGAAAAGCTGCTGGGTCAGAACGGCAAGCCGCTGAGCACAGCGGTGGAGATCAGCTTCCCGGGTCAGGTGGAGAACAGCCTCAAGGCCACCGTCACCGAGGTGGAGATCGATCAGGACAGCGGCCTTGCCCGCTTTGTGCTTGCCTGCAACTCCATCAACGGCGATGTGCTTTGCCTGAACCGGGCTGCAGCACGCATCTCGGTAGGAGAGCGCAGCGGCCTGCGGGTGCCTGCTGCGGCTGTGCACTATTTAAAAGAGGATGGCACCGAGGCACAAACGCAGGGCGAAAACTACATTCCCGGTGTGTACGTGAAACTTGGCAACATTGCCCGCTTCTGCCCGATCGACCCGGTGGACGCAGACCATCCCCTCATCACGGACGGCGATTACATCCTTGTTCTGCCCGAAGGGACCGAGGGCTCGGTCAGCAAGGTGAGGCTTTATGACGAAATAATCGTTTCCGGACAAAATTTGTATGATGGAAAGCTTTTGTAGTTATTGACATCTGAGGCAAAAAATCCGATAATAGATAAAGCTATTATTTGCATCTTTTTGCAAAGAACGCCAGGCAGCGCCATGCTGCCCGAATGAAAGGAGCAGATTGTATGTCTTTGCTTGACAGCATTAAGAAAGGTCTGTTTGACCAGGAAGACGATTACGAGGATCAGTACATTGACGATGGCCCCCAGATGGTAAACAATAACAATGGCATCGGCCTTGGTGCTGACGACGAAAATGAAGAGCCTGTTGAGGGTACCAAGAAGAACGGAAAGGTGGTCAACATCAATGCCACCACTCAGCTCAAGGTCGTTCTGGTCAAGCCTGAGCGTTTTGAGGATGCCAGTACCATTGCTGACCACCTGAACAACAAGCGCACCGTGGTGCTCAATCTGGAGTCCACCAACAAGGAAGTGTCCCGCCGTCTGGTGGACTTCCTGTCCGGTGTTGCATATGCAAACAATGGCCAGATCAAGCGCGTGGCCAACAGCACCTTCATCATCACTCCGTACAACGTGGATATCATGGGTGATCTGCTGGACGAGCTGGAGAACAATGGCGCGTTCTATTGATCCGCAGCCCAAGGCGGCGCGCGGGTTCATCCCTGCGCGTACCGATGAAGAACGCTATCTCATGCGCCATATCGAGGACTTGGCCCACACGGCCTTTTCCCGGGACATTGCGCGGTATTCGGCTTTCCTGAGTGACCGCGAGCAGGACTTGGCCCGCGCGGCACTGGGCCGTGCCGGTGTGCAGGAGGGCTTCCGGTTTGAGGGCGGCTGGCTGAATGCGGAGCGCAGGGTGCTCTGTATCGAGCCGGAGTACAGCTGCGGCGAAGCACCCATCTGCTGTGTGCGGCTGCAATGCCGTGCACAGGCGGGGGCTGCGCTGCCCGCCCACAAGGATTATCTGGGCAGTCTGATGGGCCTTGAGCTGCGGCGCGAGGCGCTGGGAGATATCGTTCTGCCGGAGGATCAGCCGGGCACAGCTTATGTGTTTGCGCTGGAACCGGCAGCACAGCTGATCTGCCGGGAACTGTTTCAGGCTGGACACACGGAGCTGACCACGGAACTGCTGACGCTGGACGAGGTGCCGCAGTTTCCGCAGGCGGAGCGTGAGATGCACAGTGCAACGGTATCGTCCCTGCGGCTGGACGCTGTGCTGGCAGCTATGCTGCACTGCAGCCGAGGACAGGCTTCGGAACTGATCGAGGCGGGCAGGGTGGAGATCAACCACCTGCCGGCGGATAAACCTCATGCGCAGGTATATGAGGGCGATGTGTTCACGGTGCGCGGCAAGGGCCGCTTTAACCTGACTGCACTGCCCGGCAAAAGCAGAAAAGATCGGTCAATCATCGAATTTTTTCAATATTAAAAGCAACGGGAGGAAATGACTATGCTGACTCCGCAGGATGTCCGTTCTGTGCAATTTGAGAAAAACCTCCGCGGCTACCGCACAGAGGACGTAGACCGTTTTCTGGATAAGGTGGAAGAACAGCTGCGGGACGACGATGCGCAGGCGGAACAGCTTCGCAAGCAGATTGCGGACCTGACTGCTGAAAACCAGAAGCTGCACGATGAACTGAAGAGCTTTGAGGCAGATGGTGAAATGCTCAAGAGCGCGCTGATCAATGCACAGCGCATGGGCGAAAATGTCATCCGCGAAGCAAACCAGAAAGCAGAAGAGATCATCCATCGTGCAAATCTGCGCGGTGATGATATCATCCGCGATGCCAACGAACTGCTGCAGAAGGCAAACGACCGTGCAGACGAGATCGAGAACGAAGCAAACGAGAAGCGCCTTGCAGAGGAGCGCGAGTATGACCGCGTGCGTTTGGAAGTGACCCGCTTCAAGTCTGATGTGCTCAACCTGTACCGCAGCCATGTGGAGTCTCTGAGCCGTCTGCCGGAGTTCCAGAAGGAAACGGCTGCACAGGATGCCGAACAGGCAGAGCCTGCTGCAGAGGAAAGTGAGCCTGCCGCTGCAGCCCAGCCGCAGGCAGCGGACGTGCAGGAGCCGGAAGCAGAGCCTGCACAGCCCGCACAGGAAGATGCAGAACCTGCTGCCGTTGTTGAAAATGACGACGACAAGGCAGCTGACAGCAGCGAGGATTTCTGGGCAAAGGATGAGAGCCAGCTCAAGCTGGACCCGCCGCCCGCGCCTCCTGCTGATTTTAAGCCGGACGAGCCGGACTACGATGCTTTTCAGGGTGTCAAGTTCAGCGAGTAAGGCAACCCCATAAGGAAATATAGAGGAGAGTGTAAACCATTGGCTAAGAACAAATCGCAGTACGATAGTACTCTGAACCTGCCCAAGACCCTGTTTGAAATGCGTGCCGGCCTGCCCAAGAAGGAGCCGGTCATGCTCAAGGATTGGGACGACAACGACCTGTACAATCAGCTCATGAAGCACAACGAGGGCAAGCCGCAGTTCATCCTGCACGACGGCCCTCCGTACGCAAACGGTAATATCCACATGGGTACTGCCCTGAACAAGATCATCAAGGATATCATTATCCGAGATAAGAACATGGAGGGTTTCCAGGCTCCCTATGTGCCCGGCTTTGATACCCACGGCCTGCCAATCGAGCTGAAGGCTCTGTCCTCCGTCGGTGATAAGAAGAAGGACATTTCCAAGCTGGAACTGCGCCAGATCTGCGAAAAGTTTGCTACCGAGCACATCGATATCATGAGCGACCAGTTCAAGCGTCTGGGCGTTATCGGCGATTTCGAGCATCCGTATCTGACCCTGAAGCCTGAGTTCGAGGCACGCCAGATCGAGATTTTTGGCGAGATGGCAAAGAAGGGCTACATCTACAAGGGCCTGAAGCCCGTGTACTGGTGCCCGGACTGCCGCACGGCTCTGGCAGAGGCCGAGATCGAGTACGGCGAGGACGACTGCGATTCCATCTTCGTGCGTTTCCACGTCTCTCAGGACCCCAACGGTGTGCTGGCAAAGCACGGCATCCCGATGGACAAGACCTACTTCGTCATCTGGACCACCACCACTTGGACTCTGCCCGCTAACGAGGCGATCTGCCTGAACGGCCAGTTCGAGTACTCCTTCGTCAAGATCGGCGATGAGTTCCACATCATGGCCACCGAACTGGTCAAGAGCGTCATGGATGCCTGCCACATCGAGAACTACGAGATCGTGGGTGAGCCGGTCCCCGGTACCGAGTTCGAGCTGATGCGCTACAACCACGTCTACCTGCCCAAGGAGGGCTGGGTCATTCTGGGCGATCACGTCACGCTGGAAAGCGGTTCCGGCTGTGTCCATACCGCAGGCGGCCACGGCGTGGACGACTTCAACGTCTGCCAGAAGTATCCGCAGGTGCCCATCACCGTCCCCGTGGACGATGGCGGCTATCTGACCGAGCTGGCCGGTAAGTATGCAGGTCAGCGCGTGTGGGCTGCCAACAAGACCATTCTGGCCGATTTGACCGAGTCCGGTGCTGTCATGGGTCAGGTGCACATCAAGCATCAGTACCCGCACTGCTGGCGCTGCCATCACCCCATCATCTTCCGTGCAACGGAACAGTGGTTCTGCTCCATCGCAAAGTTCCGCGAGGATGTCTACAAGGCCATCGACACCGTTACCTGGATGCCGGATTGGGGCCATGACCGCATGAAGGGCATGGTACGCGACCGCAACGACTGGTGCATCAGCCGCCAGCGCACCTGGGGCGTGCCTATCCCTGCATTCTATTGCAAGAAGTGCGGCACCTACCACATCACCGATGCCACCATCAAGGCTGTCAGCGACCTGTTCCGCAAGGAAGGTTCCGATGCATGGTATAAGTACGAAGCCGAGCAGATCATCCCCGCAGGCGAAGTGTGCGAAAAGTGCGGTGCTTCCGAGTGGACCAAGGACACCGACATCATGGATGTCTGGTTCGACTCCGGCTCCACCCACGCCGCTGTGCTGGAGGAGCGCCCCGAGCTGCGCTTCCCGGCTGATATGTATATGGAGGGCGGCGACCAGTTCCGCGGCTGGTTCCAGTCCAGCCTGCTGACCAGCGTTGCAAGCAAGGGCTGCGCACCCTATAAGTCTGTTCTGTGCCACGGCTGGGTCGTGGATGAGCAGGGCAAGCAGATGCACAAGAGCGCCGGCAACGGCGTGGAGCCCAGCGAGATCATCAAGGACTACGGCGCTGATATCATCCGTCTGTGGGTGGCTTCTTCCGACTACACCGTGGATGTGCGTGCCGGCAAGAACATCTTCAAGCAGCTGAGCGAGGCTTACCGCAAGATCCGCAACACCGCCCGCTTCATTCTGGGCAATCTGGACGGCTTTGATCCCAACACTGACTGTGTGGCTGACGATCAGCTGCAGGAGATCGACCGCTGGGCACTGGCTGCTCTGGATGACCTGATGGTCAACACCAGCGCAGGCTACGCTGTGTATGACTTCAACAAGGTCTATCATGCAGTGTACAACTTCTGCGTTGTTGCAATGTCCAACTTCTATCTGGATGTGACCAAGGATCGCCTGTACTGCACCAACGGCGCAGGCCGCAAGGCTGCTCAGACCACCATGTACAAGATCCTTGTGGCTCTGGACAAGATCATTGCGCCCATCCTGTGCTTCACCAGTCAGGAGATCTGGGACTTCATGCCCAAGACCGAGGGCATGAACAAGTACGTTGTCTTTGAGGAGATGCCCAAGGCCGGCCAGTATGCCGCCGATGAAGCCTTCAAGGCAAAGTGGGCTCAGCTGATCGCCGTCCGTGACGAGGTGAAGAAGGTTCTGGAGCAGGCCCGTGCCGAAAAGGTCATCGGTGCTTCTCTGGAGGCTGCCGTCACCCTGTACTGCAATGACGCGGTGTATGATCTGCTCAACAGCATCCCCATGGACGAGCTGGCCGACCTGATGATCGTCTCTCAGGTAGAGCTGGTCAAGGGCGAAGGCGGCGCTGCAAGTGCTGTTGAAGGCCTGGGCGTTGCTGCTGCACATGCCACCGGCGAAAAGTGCGAGCGCTGCTGGAAGTATTCTTCTTCCATCGGTAGCCATGCCGCACATCCCACCCTGTGCGCACGCTGCGCCAGCGTTGTGGAAGCCTAAGCGTTCCGCATAAAACAATGTTTTAAAGGGCGGCGCTCCCTTATACCGGGGAGCGCCGTTTTTTATACTGAATGATTTTGGGAGTATCCTATGGCATTTGTTGTTTTTAATCTGCTCGCGGCTGCGGCACTCATTGGCATCGATCAGGCCATCAAGCTGTGGGCCACCAATGTGCTGCAGCCGGTGGGAGCCATGCCGCTGATCCCCCATGTGGTGGAGCTGCGGTTCGTGCTCAACCCGGGCATGGCGTTCAGCCTGCTCAGCGGCAAGCAGCTGTTCCTCATCATCGCTACCAGCATAGCGCTGATCTTTGTGGCCTACGGGCTGTTCTTCCGCAGCCGCGGCAGATACCTGCAGCAGGCCGCACTGCTGCTGATCCTTGCCGGCGGCATCGGCAACCTGATCGACCGTGTGCTCAACGGCGAGGTGGTGGACTACATCAATCTGCTGTTCATGCAGTTTGCGGTGTTTAATTTTGCGGATATCTGCGTGTGTGTGGGCGTGGGCCTCTGGGTGCTGGTAATTTTTCTGGAAGAGCTGCACGCTGAGAACGGGCAGTCCCCGAAGGAGCAGTGAGCCATGGAACAGCGTGAATTTGTGGTGGAGCAGGAGACGGCAGGCCAGCGCATTGACCGCTTCCTGAGCGGCGAGGACACCGGCCTTTCCCGGTCTGCTCTGCAGGCGCTGGTGGCCGACGGTCATGTGTTGTGCAACGGCAGGCTGGTTGCCAAAAGCCTGAAGCTCAAGGCGGGCGACACCATCGTTTTGGAAATTCCGGACGCAAAGCCCATTGAGGCCGTGCCGCAGGACATCCCGCTGGAAATCGTCTATGAGGACGAGCATCTGCTGGTGGTCAACAAGCCCAAAGGCATGGTGGTGCACCCGGCTCCCGGCAACCCGGACGGCACGCTGGTGAACGCGCTGCTGTGGCACTGCAAGGGAAGTCTGTCCGGTATCGGCGGCGAGATTCGCCCCGGCATCGTGCACCGCATCGATAAGGACACCAGCGGACTGCTGGTGGTGGCAAAGGACGATGCAACGCACATCGGCCTTTCCCAGCAGATGGCGGTGCACAGTGTGGAGCGCGCGTATCGCACCATCGTGTACGGCGGCTTTGCACAAGATGAGGGCTTTGTGGAAAGCAATCTGGGCCGCAGCAAGACCGACCGCAAAAAGATGGCGGTCTACCCGGCCAGTGAGCCGCACACCAAATATGCCTATACCGGCTATCAGGTGCTGGAACGGCTGAACAACTTTACCATGCTGGAATGCCGCCTGAAGACCGGCCGCACCCATCAGATCCGCGTGCACATGGCATCCATCCAGCACCCGGTGGCGGGCGACCCGGTGTATGGCCCGCACAATTGCATCACCAGCCTGCACGGCCAGTGCCTGCACGCCAAAACGCTTGGCTTTGTGCACCCGATCACCGGCGAACATCTGCGGTTCGATTCGGAATTGCCGGAATACTTCACTCGTTTTCTTGCAACGCTCAGGAGGGGAACGGTATGAACCATCTTTCTTCAACGCTTGTACTGTGTGATCTGGACCACCTGCTTTTGGGTGCCGACGGCAACCTGACGCAGGTGGTGCGGGATGTGCTGCAGCTGTTCGTCCGCCGCGGCGGACGTTTTACGGTGTTTTCCCAGCGCACGCCGCGGGCAGTGCGGTCCATTCTGGGCAGTGTGCGGCTCAGCGCTCCTGCGCTGGTGTGCGGCGGTGCCATGGCCTACCATTTTTCCGATGGCACCTGCCAGCCGCTGTGCACCTTTGCCGGGCAGGATGCCGACCTGTTCGCCCGCCTGCCGGTGGCAGAGGGCGTGGGCATTGCCCTGCAGATGACCGACGGTACTACCCGCGTGCTGCGCATGAGCGAGGCATTGGAGCGTCATCTGCGGCAGGAATGGACCCCTTATCTGCTGGCAAACGCGGCAGACATCAAGGGGGAAGAAGTGCTGCGGGTGCTGCTTTATCAGGACAGCAAGGCAGTGCCCATGATCTCGCTGCTGGAAAAATCTCTGGGCGACCGCACAGCGGTGCTGCTGGGCGAGCGTGCCGCAGTGGATACGCTGATCCTGACCCCCAGAACCGTCTCTGGCCGTGAAATGCTGGATGCCGTGTGTATGCCGGTGGGCACCGACCCGGAAGATGTGCTGGTACTTGCCGGAGGGCTGCCTATGCTGGACATGGTGCGCGCTTCCAGCCAGAGCACCGCAGCTGCGGATGCCCCGGCTGAGCTGCGTCTTGCTGCCCAAAAGGTCACTTTGACCGATGCTGCGGCAGGTTCTGCAGTGGAAGTGCTGTACCGTATGGTGCGGGATGCTGAAAATTTGGCGTAAAATTTGTGCAAGGCTTCTGCAAATTCTTTCGCAGAAGCCTTTCTTTTTGGAGGAAAGTCAGGTACAATGAGAGAAACGCATCTTCTGGTCCTGCAAAAGAAGGAAAAACTCTTTCTTGCGCTGTCGCTGGCGGCGGTGGTTTTGTGCACAGCGCTGGCCTTTAGCTTTGCCGTGCCGCTGCAGGCTGCCGAACCGCAGGTCCTGCCGGATACGACCGGGCTGGAACAGTATGTGCTGGTGGATCTGAACACTGCCGATCTCTCTGCGCTGTGCACACTGCCGGGCGTAGGGGAAAAGCGCGCACAGACGATTCTGGATTACCGGACGCAGAATGGCCCGTTTGAACGGGTAGAAGATGCAGCCAATGTTCCGGGCCTGACACAGACCATTGTGGATTCCTGGGCAGGAATGGCAACCGTGAGCTGAGCCGCAGCCGGCGGCCCGGCGCAGCAAAAAGGGGAATGATTATGAGTGACGATACCATTTTTATCAACCGGGAACTGAGCTGGCTGGATTTCAACCGGCGCGTTCTTGCGCTGGGCAAAGATAAAAATGTTCCGCTTGCAGAGCGGGTCAAATTTCTTGCGATCTACGGCTCCAATTTGGACGAGTTTTTTATGGTGCGCGTGGGTTCTCTGCAGGAGCGCGCCAATCTGGAACAGGAACAGGGCAAAAAGGTCAAGAGGGAAAACAAAACCAACATGTCCGCGGCGGAACAGCTGACTGCCATCATGCCCAAAACGGCACAGCTGCAGGAGGAGTGCGATAAATACTACGCAAAGGCGCTGGAAGCACTGGCGGAGTGCGGCTGGCGCAAGGTGGATCTTGACCACTTGTCCAAGGAGGACGAGCACTTCTGGAAGAAGTACTTCCAAACGGAGCTGTTCCCTATCCTCAGCCCGCAGATCGTGGACAACCGCCATCCGTTCCCATTCCTGCGCAATAAGGAGATTTACCTTGGCGTTCTGCTCAAGGAAAAACACCCGGCAGGGCAGAGCCTTGGCATCATTCCCATTTCCAGCCAGATGGAACGGATACACGTTGTAAAAAAAGACGGCGAAACGCAGTTTGCACTTACCGAAGAGCTGGTGCTGCACTTTGCGGCCAGCATCTTTGGCAAAGAGACGATTCAGGAAAAATGTCTCTTCCGTGTTACCCGCAATGCGGATATCGACGTAAAAGAGGGCATGATGGATCATGATATCGACTACCGCGAGATCATGACCGAGCTGCTCAAGCGCCGCCGCAAGCTGGCTGCGGTGCGTCTGCAGATCACGCCTGCCCCGGCCCCGGAGGTAGAACGCCTGCTGTGCAACCGTCTGCTGCTCACCCATAAACGGGTGTTCGAGCAGAAAAGCCCGCTGGATCTGAGCTTTTTCTACAAGCTCACCGGCCGCATGGAAGCGGAGGGGCGGCCAGAACTGTTCTACCCGGCTGCACGGCCCATGCTGCCGCCGCCGGACTACGACCTTGCCGCTGAGGTGCAGAAGCACGATGTGCTGCTCAGCTACCCGTACCAGTCCATCCGGCCCTTCATTGCCATGCTCAAAAAGGCTGCCCATGATCCTGAGGTCATTTCCATCAAAATGACGCTGTACCGTATGGCGCGGGAGTCCCAGATCGTGCAGGCGCTGATGGAAGCTGTCTCTTA
>ERZ1027010.395-NODE-395-length-17074-cov-7.509372_pt1 | contig 17074 bp, 17 predicted proteins | sample MGYA00519448_ERZ1027010 | MGnify/ENA primary metagenome ERZ1027010 (study PRJEB26926, sample SAMN06164694) | human gut metagenome | biome: ENVO:00009003; feature: ENVO:2100002; material: ENVO:00002003 | host: Homo sapiens | place: USA | collected 2012 ... | reverse complement strand
TCCACACCATCGGCTGCTCTGCCCAGACCCGCAACCTCGGCGAGGACTACTTTGCCAAGCAGGTCGAGAACGGCGAGAAGGAGGGCTGCTTCTTCAAGGCTGATACCATCGAGGAGCTTGCCGACAAGATGGGCTTTACCGGCGCTGCCAAGGACACCTTCCTTGCTACTGTGGAGCGCTACAATGAGCTGTACGACAAGCAGAACGATGAGGATTTCGGCAAGCCCGCTTACCGCCTGAGTGCCATCCGCACTGCGCCCTTCTATGGCTGCTGGCTGGGTGCCTCTCTGCTGACCACCGAGCAGGGCATTGCCATCAACGAAAAGGGTCAGGCGCTGGACAACAACAACCAGCCCATGGAGGGCCTGTATATCACCGGTGATATGTCCGGCAGCTTCTTTGCCAACAACTACCCCTGCCTGATGGCTGGTGTGGCCATGGGCCGCACCCTGACCTTCGCCATGAAGGCCGTCAAGCAGATGGCTGGCCTGGATAACGCCTGATCCAGCGCGGTTTTCCGGCACAACTTAAGCGTTTTTCCATTTCTTCTTTCTTCATGAAGAGAGGCGGTCCCTGTTTGGGGCCGCCTCTCTTTGCTATTTTTTCGCCACGTGCCCCCTACACAAATCCCCACGATTGTGCTATGATAAAGCTGAACAGCCGGTTTGTGCCAGACAACCGGCAAAATCGAGGTGTTTGTACAAATGTCTGATCTCCTTGAAACTCTGCAGCAGGAAGGGGTAGACTCCGCTCTGCTGGAAGCAGTCCAACAGTACCGCGCTGCCCATGCCCTGCCGGACGCACTGCGCCCGCGCATCCCTTCCCCTGCCTTTACCTACTACGGCAAACAGGTGTGGGAGCAGGCGCTGGCGGCGCTGCTCTGCGGCGAAAACCTGCTGCTGGCAGGCGGAAAAGCCACCGGCAAAAACGTGCTGGCCGAGAACCTTGCCGCCGCCTTTGGCCGTCCTGCGTGGGACATCTCCTTCCATGTGAACATGGACGCAGCATCCCTCATCGGCATGGACACTTTTGCGGACGGTCAGGTGGTGTTCCGGCCCGGCCCGGTATACCGCTGCGCCCAGTGCGGCGGCTTTGGTGTGCTGGATGAGATCAACATGGCCAAAAACGAAGCGCTGGCCGTGCTGCACGCGGTGCTGGACTTCCGCCGCGCCATCGATGTGCCCGGCTACGACCGCATCCCGCTGGCGGAGGAGACCCGCTTTATTGCCACCATGAACTACGGTTATGCCGGCACCCGTGAGCTGAACGAGGCCCTCACCTCCCGTTTCGTGGTCATCCAGATGCCCACCATTACGCAGGACGATCTGGAAAAGCTGCTGCGGACGCAGTTCCCCGATCTTACTTCCAAGTATGTGCGCCAGTTTGCGCTGTTGTTCCTTGACCTGCAGAAAAAGTGTGACAGTGCGGAAATTTCCACCAAGGCGCTGGATCTGCGCGGTATGCTGGATGCCCTGCGGCTGATCCGGCGCGGCATCCCGGCAGGCGCGGCACTGGATATGGGCATCACCAACAAGGCCTTTGACTCCTACGAGCAGAGCCTGATCCGTGATGTGATCGCGGCGCGCATTCCGGCCAAGCTGGATGCCGCCAAGCTCTTTGGCTGATGGACGCCCAGAGCTACACCGCGCAGGAGCGGCGTGCGGCCAATCAGGTCTGGGCTGCTGCAGGAGCCTATGGCTTTGAGCCGCTGTTTCTGGCCCGCTATACCGACGGCACCACCGATTTTTACATGAACACGGTCGTGGGCCTCATCCACAAATATTACGGTGACACGCTGATCCGCAGCGTCTTTGACGCATGGGACGGTGATCTGCGGCAGACCATGCTGGACGACATGACATGGCTGTATCTGGAAAACGCCGCCTATCGGCTGGAGCTGCCCCGCCGCCCGGTGCTGGAAGCACTGCGCCATGCCCATGCAGATTACTTTTTTGCGATTCAATACAAGCTCTCCCGTCAGGAGTGGATGGCAAAAAATCAGCTGGTGTACACCATGCAGGCTGCACGCTGGCGGCGTGTGCTGGGCCGTGCCGACCCGGTGATGACCCCTTATGAGTCCGGCCTTGCTGCGGCTCTTTCCCCGGAAAAAGCGCCGGCAGCGGAACAGCTGAAAGCCGAAATTTTATCGATCTACGCAAAATTCAACCTGTTCGACGGCACTGTGCACCAGAGAGCAGCTTTGCATCTGCATCTGGACGGCCTGCTGGCAAAGCTTGCCACCAAAGCCATGCCCACCCAGATGATCAAGACCGACCGCGTGACCGTGGAGCACTCAAGCTCCGTGGATGCCGTGGGCGGCGGACTGGCGGTGGACAAGCGCCGGGCCCACATCACCCTGAAGCAGAATGCCGCGCAGGACAGAGCCTACATCGAAAGCTGCTTCGGCCGCTCCCTCTACCCGCCGGAACGGCTGCGCAAGGCTGAGCAGGAGCTTTGTGTGGGCGACCATCTGGGGTGCCATTTGTGGTTCAGTGCCGGTGTGCCAAGCCCGGAGCAGGCCCCCACCCCGGAGGCAAAACATCTGGCTGAACAGGCTGAGCTGCAGGCTGACCGCAACCGCGCTTATTACGCCAAAAATCGGGAACTGCACCGCAGTGTGGTGCTGCGGCTTACCGAGCAGATCCGCAACTGCATCCTTGTGCACCAGCAGCCCAACGCCCGTGTTGCCCGCAGCGGCAACCTGAACGCTGGGCGCATCTGGCGCGCACCACTTTTGAACGATGACCGGGTGTTTTTGTGTGCCGAGGAAGAGAACCAGCCCTCTTTTACGGTAGACCTTTTATTGGACGCATCCGCTTCCCGCCTGCACTGTCAGGAAGTGATCGCGGCTCAGGGATCCATTTTGGCCCAGAGCCTTGCGGCCTGCGGTATCCCGGTGCGGGTGTCTAGCTTCAGCAGCCTGCGGGGCTACACCGTACTGCGTGTGCTCAAAGGCTTTGCAGACAAAAACCTGCAAAACATCAACCGTTATTTCGCTTCCGGCTGGAACCGTGACGGCCTTGCTCTGCGGGCCGCAGGCGACCTTTTGCAGTATGCGCCCGGTCCTGCGCCGCGGCATCTGCTCATCGTGCTGACGGACGCTTCGCCCAACGACAGCCGCCGCATCCCGCCCAGTGCAGAAAACCCGCTGGGCTGCGGTTACGAGGACGCTGCCGGTGTGGCTGACACTGCCGTGCAGGTGCGTGCGCTGCAGCGCATGGGCATCCGGGTGTCGGCTGTGTTCATGGGTGAGGACAGCTCTGCCGGTGCCGCTGCACAGATCTACGGCAAAAACATGGCCCGTATCCGCGGCATGGACCAACTGGCCCGCGCGGCCGGGCGGCTGATCCAGAACGAGATCCGTGAACTGGGCGATTGAACCATATTTTACCAGAACAGCCCACAGATGGGAGACTTTGGCCTTGCCGTCTGTGGGCTGTTTTTGATACAGGACACAACTGATTCACTCTTGCAACAACCATGTTTCGGGTCACTGTTGCAGGATGCGCGGAAATATTTTGTTTTTCTGCAAACTTATAGTTGTTTTTCGTTGTGAAGTATGCTATACTATGTTCAGTCAATAAAACATTCCTGCGTAAGCCGCCTGCTGTGCACCGGGTCGTTTGGCGCAGTGCCCATCCGTTATACAACGAACTGCTGTGTTATAGTTTCAGGAGGGAACCGATCATGGATGCCAACCGTTATTTTGATGCCATGCACAACGCTATGTCAGCTCAGCACCCCGGTGCGCAGCTGCTTTTAACGGTAAAGTTGCAGGACACCTGCGGCAACGATGCCTGCCTGGAGCTGAAGCAGCTGCCCGGTGAGAGCACTTCCATTCTGTGCTACTCCACCATGGGTCGCCGCTGCCTGAACTTCCAGCTGTTCCGCAAGGGCTGGCAGCTGTGCCACAATGCTGATGGGCAGCTGGTAGGCCGCTTTCCTTCCAGTGCCGACGGCCTGATCGACGAGACCGATTTCCGTGCCTACTGCCGTGAGGACAGGCTGGATATGGCCCGCACCCAGCGCATCACCGCCGAGCTTCGCCAGTGCGCCGGTATCGATTATCAGGGCAGCATCCCGCAGAACGCCCGCACCGGTGCCGTTATTACCGTGGAGAGCTTTGTAGGGGCCGGTGCCCGCTGGACCTACTGGAGTCAGGATGTTCTGCCCAGCCTGCCGCTGGGTGCCATCCTCTACTGGCTGGCGGATCATCTGGCCGGTGCCGAGCGCCGCACCCTGCAGGCCGACCCGCAGGCAGCCCGCCTTGCCGCCCAGTGGCTGGCCGGTGATACAGCCGTATTCTTCCATCCGTCGGTGCCGATGACCGCCATGAATACGGTCTCTTCCGGCTCTGCGCCCGCACGCCGCCGCACCACTGTGCCCGCTGCCCGCAACAAGAGCTGGCAAAGCATCATGGCCGTGATGGCAGGCATGTGAACGAAAAAGCAAGGAAAGACCGATCGTCTCTCCTTGCTTTTTCAGTATTATTCGAGGTACGGGTCCAGCAGGGCATCCACCGTTTTGTTCCGCTTGGGGTTCGGCTTTTTGATCACATGGCCGCGGCAGACCACCAGTTCCAGATGCTGCAGCGCACGCAGGTCGTCCAGTGGGTTGTGCTTTGTCACAATAAAATCTGCGCTCTTGCCCGGCTCAATGGAACCGGTCACGTCCCCTACTCCGGCCAGCTGAGCATTGCGCAGGGTGGCCGTGTACAGGGCGAACTGGTTGCTTACACCGCAGTATTTGTGGAAGTAGCACAGCTCCCGCCAGAAATCGTACTGGGTGATGTAGGGGCAGCCTACATCGTTGCCCAAGGCCACCGGGATGCCGTTGGCAAGGGCGGTCTTTGCGCTTTCCACCACACCGTCAAACACGATCTTGCCGTTATACTGGTCCTTTTCCGAAGCGCCGGAAACCGCCGTATCAAACAGTGCGTAGGGCAGCGCCGGGGAGATGGTGGTGCACACAAAGGCTCCCCGTTCCTTGTAAAGCCGGATGGTCTCATCATCCATCTTTGCGCCGTGCTCAATGGAATCCACCCCGTTTTCCAGCGCCGCCTTTACGCCTTCTGGCGACTCGGTGTGTGCCGCCACGGTATAGCCCAGCTTGTGGGCCTCGTCGCAGACGGCTTTGACCATTTCCGGCTTCATCTTCAGCTCGCCGGGGGTTCCCTTTTCGGTGGCATCCAGCACGCCGCCGGTGATCATCAGCTTGACAAGATCCACCTTCTGTCCGCTGGCCTTTCTCAGCTGAGCCAGTGCTTCGGTATTGTTATGGGCCGCAACTGCCACCGAGCCTGCCATATGTCCGCCCGGCACCGAAATGCCTTCGTTGGCAGCAAGGATGCGCGGTGCCAGCAGCTTGCCAGCTGCAGCATCATCACGGCAGCGGGTGTCAAAATCTGCAATGCCGCCCACGGTGCGGATGGTAGTCACGCCACCCAGCAGTTCCAGCTTCGCGTAGCTGCATACCAGCCTGTAGGCCACCGCACGGGTCAGGCCATTGCTCAGAATTTTGCGCACCAGCGCAGCATTGTCCCGCGGCTTTGCGCTGGGCTTGCCGTTGCCTGCCAGATGCACATGCAGGTTGATCAGGCCCGGGCACAGATAGCCTCCGTGCAGATCGATCACCTCATAACCGTCCAGATCCACGCCCTCATCGACAATGGCAATGATCTTATCATCCTCGGTCAGTAGGATTTTGTGCGCTTCCGGCTGCATCTGCTCGGTGCCATCCAGCAGGATCCCGTTCGTATAGGCACGTTTCATTGGGAACATCCTCTCTTTTTCAGATTTTTCGGACAGAAGTTGTTTTATTCCAGTATAGCACGTTCCGGCAGATGGTGCAATGCAAAAACGGGCAGGAAAGGTTCAGCCCTCTCCTGCCCGCTCGGTGTTTTTATTTACTGTGCGGCTGCGCTGGAAGCTACTTCGGAAGCAGCAGCCTCAGAAGATGCGGCTTCCGAAGAAGCAGCTTCGCTGGATGCGGCATCTGCGCCGCCGGTCACGCCGCCCTCAACGACCAGCTCATCCTCATAGTCAAGGCCGTAGGTATCCACCAGAGTCTCCTCATAGTCCTTGTGGAAGAAGTTCTCCTCGCCCAGAGCCTTGATCTCCTCGTTCAGCCAATCCAGAACGGTGGTGTTGCCCTGGCTCACAGCGGGAGCAATGGTGTCCTGACTGCCCAGAGAGGGAATGCCGACCGTGTAGCCGGTGTTCTGCTTTGCAAATGCAATGACCTCGGTGTTATCGTTGGCCCATGCCACGCCGTTGCCGTTCTCCAGTGCATTCTTGGCCGTTGCATAGGAATCGTACTTCTGCAGCGGAATGTCGGGGTACTCCTTGGTCAGGTAGGTCTCGGCGGTGGTGCCGGAAATGACGATCATCTGATCGTCAGCGTTCCAGTTGTCCAGAGTGGTGATAACGTTGCTGTCCGGAGAAATGACACCCAGAGCCACGTTCATGTAAGGCAGAGCAAAGTCCACTTCCTCTGCGCGCTCCGGGGTCACGGTGAAGTTTGCCAGGATCACATCCGCCTTTCCGGTCTGCAGGTACTCGATGCGGTTGGCAGCCTCGGTGGAAACGAAGTTGATCTCTACGCCCAGATCCTCGCCCAGACGGCGTGCAAAGTAGACATCATAGCCCTGATATTCGCCGTTCTCGTCCACATAGCCGAACGGGTTCTTATCGGAGAACACGCCGATATTGATGGTGCCGGACTCCTTGATCTGATCCAGAGTGCGGTAGACCACGCTGCTGCCGGATGCTGCGCTGCCGGATGCTGCAGTGGAAGCAGAAGAAGAGCCGCCGCATGCGGTCAGAACAGCGGCAGCGGAAACTGCACCCAGACCCAGCAGGAAGGAACGACGAGAGATCTTAGACTGTTTCATAATGATTACTCCTTTACAAAATCTTTCCCATTTGGCTGCGGAACACCCGCAGCCTCTATCTTGATCTGTGACTCATTTCACAGCATCAAACGTGAAGGTGCGCAGGAAGCGTTGCGCGCGCTCGGTCTTGGGCCGGTCAAAGAACTCGGCCGGTGCAGCTTCTTCCACGATCTTGCCGCCATCCAGAAAGATGACACGGTTGGCAATGGCGCGGGCAAACTGCATTTCGTGGGTGACGATGATCATGGTCTTGCCCTGCTTGGCAAGGTCCAGCATAACGTCCAGCACCTCGCGCACCATTTCCGGATCAAGGGCAGCGGTCACTTCGTCAAACAGAAGGATCTCCGGGTGCATACACAGTGCACGCACGATGGCAACGCGCTGCTTCTGGCCGCCGGAAAGCTCCCGCGGGTAGCTGTTTTTCTTGGCAAGCAGGCCCACACGGTCCAGCAGAGCTTCGGCCTCCTGCTGCACTTCCGCTTTGGGGCGCTTCTGCACCTTGGTGGGTGCCAGAAGCACATTGTCCAGCACCGTCATGTGCGGGAACAGCTCGTAGCTCTGGAACACCATGCCGATGCGCTGGCGCAGCTGGGTCAGATTTTTACCGCCGTAGGCAACGGTCTCATTGCCCAGCCGCACCCGGCCGCTCTGGGTGGGCTCCAGACCATTCAGACAGCGCAGCAGGGTGCTTTTGCCGCAGCCCGAAGGGCCGACCACCACGATGACCTCGCCGGGCTTGACAGCAAAGCTGATATCATCCAGCACGGGGGTCTCGCCATAGGCCTTGATCAGATGTTCAACAGTCAAAATAGGTTCTGCCATGTACGGTCACTTCCATTTCTTTTCGAGATAGGATGCCAGCAGACTGATGGGCCAGCATACGAAGAAATATAACACGAAAACCGTGAGATAAATGCCAAACGCTGCGTTGGGGCTGGCGGTGCGGTTGGCCTCGATGATCTGTTGTGCTACCTTGATCACTTCCACCACACCGATCATCAGCACAAGGCTGGTGGTCTTGATCATGCGGGTAATCAGGTTGATGGACAGCGGGATCAGGCGGCGCACCGTCTGCGGAATGATGATGTACCAGTAGGTCTGCGCACGGCTCATGCCAAGGGCCTCGGCGCTCTCATACTGGTGCTTCGGAATGGCGATCAGCGCACCGCGCACAAGGTCGCTCATTTCTGCGGTGCCCCACAGCACAAACACGATGATGGATGCCGTCTCGCCGGAAAGGTTCCACCCAAAGGCACGGGTGGTGCCGAAGTAAACGAGGAACAGCAGCACCATCTGCGGCATGATGCGGACGAACTCCAGATAAAGCCGCAGAACCGCCTTGATAACGGGGTTGCGGGAGGTCATGAGCACGCCCAGCAGGATGCCCAGCGGCAGGCTGATGATCACCGAGACGGCGCTGATCTTGAGTGCAACGCCAAGGCCGCCCAGCAGGCGGGCCATGTTTTTGCCCTTGAACAGGACATCAAGACCCAAATCCAGCATAGCGCAGCCTCCTTTCGATCAGGCTGCCCACAATGGACACCGGCAGCAGAATGATAAGGTAAAACACCACCAGCAGGAACAGACATTCGATGGTTTTGGAGTACATGCCGATGAGATCCTTTGCCGTGAACATCAGGTCCATCAGGCTGATGGCGCTGAACACGCTGGTCTCCTTGAGCAGGAAGATCACATTTGCCATGAAAGCCGGCATACTGGTGGACATGGCCTGCGGCAGAATGATGTAGCGCATGGTCTGCCAGCGGTTCATGCCAAGGCTGTAGGCACTCTCGGTCTGGATGGGCTCAATGGCTTCCAGACCGCTGCGGAACGCTTCGGCCATGTAGCTGCCGCCCAGAAACGCCAGACCGGCAATGCCGCAGATCTCGGCATTGGTGCGGATGCCCACCTTGGGCAGGCCATAATAAATGAAGAACAGCTGCACCAGCAGCGGTGTGTTGCGGGACAGCTGGATGTAAACACCCACGATCTGCCGCAGAACGGGCACCTTGTCATACTGGATCACTGCGCAGGCAAGGCCAATGATGATGGCAAAAATGATACCTGCAACGCCCAGCCGCACGGTAAGTACAGCGGCCTTCTGGTAGAGCGGCAAATATTGCTGGATCGCATTCCAGTCCATTGCCGGATTCCTCCCTTGTATCCTGATTTGCGGGTCAAAACAAAACGCCCGGAAGCTCCCTCTTCAAGTAAGCTCCCAGGCGGTCAGCGACAGATCCTTCTGCGTGTTCCCACACAGAATATGCAGATATGCTCACACGGCATACCATACTGCAGGGCGGCCGGTCCGGGAAGCGTTTGCGGTACAACAACACATTGCGCAACAACACATCATAGCCGTTTCCTCCCTGAATGATCTCAATTTTCGGATTTGCTCGACCCGATGCACGTAGTTTACACCCTATTACCCATTATGTCAATATGATTATGGGACTTCTTTCGATTCTTTGCTCATTCAGCCTAAAATCATCTCATTCTATGTGTAAATTTTATTCATTTTTCAACTTGACCGTATGCGTCGTGCGGACAGCAAAAAGCCCTCCCGTCGGGGGAGGGCCGGGCCGGATAAAGATTTTTTAGGAAAGTTTAAGAAACAGCCGGTTTTGCTTTCTGCTGCCATATGCTCCCCTCCTGCCTTTTCTTTTGTAAATAAGTATCATGATCTCCCGGGAAAAGTGCAATCAAAAGGCACCGGCTTGTGCAAAAAAGCCGGTGCCTTGGGGCAGGAATATTTTACAGGTTCAGCAGCACATTAGCCCGGAAAACGTTGCCGCTCGTTTCCACCGTCAGATTGCCGTGATACCTGTGCACGGCAGTTTCGACGGAAACAAGGCCGATGCCCTGTCCGTCATGCTTGGTGGAGTGCAGAACGCCGCCCTGCTTTTTCAGCACGCCATCGTAGCGGTTCTCCACCATCAGGCCCATCATGGCCGGGCTGAGCATCCGGGCCAGCACCTTGACCTGCCGTTCTTCCGGCGGCAGCTTCTGGCTGGCATGGAGCGCATTTTCCAGCAGGTTGCCAAGAATGGTGCACAGGTCGGCCTCCGGCAGGGGCAGGAGCTTGGGCAGTTCCAGCTTCCATTCGATCTGGATGCCCTGTTTCCGGGCCTCGTAGTCGTAGTGGCCGGCAAGCGCATCCACCGCAGCGTTGACGCACAGGGTGGGTCTGGCATCGCTGAGTTCGCTCTCGTACTGGCTCAGGTAGCTTTTCAGTTCATCCAGCCGCCCGGCCTCGGTCAGGCCGGAGATCACATGCAGGTGCTGGCGGAAATCGTGCCGCAGGTGGCGGGTCTGTTCCAGATAGCTGCGCAGCTCCATATAGCGGCGGGACTCCACGGCCAGCAACTGGTTTTCGCGGTCCAGCTGGGAGCTGCGGGCATACTCCTTTGCCACGCGGTACATCTCGTACAGCAGCAGAAAGATGCCCAGCAGCGAGATGCTCACTGCCAGCACCGCGATGATGCGGATGCGGTTCATCAGGATGACGCCGATCTCCTTCGGCATACAGAACACCAGAAACGCCGCGTACAGCGCCGGCAGCGGCCATGCCGACTCCCAGAAGGCTTCGCCGTGGTACTCCTGCAGCAGCCACCGGCTCCAGCGCACTGCCGTAAAACGGAAGATGGCGCTGAGTATCACCGAGAGAGTCAGGCAGATGACCGAGGTGCTGGGCAGAAACACCGGCTGTGCATTGTCCAGCTCAGCTTCCGCGTTCAGCACAATGGCAAGCAGGGTGCACACAGACATCATCACCGCCGACACTGAGAACAGAAACATGGTCTGGCTGATCGATACTTCCCGGTCGGTGCGCCAGCGCAGCAGCCAGAAGCTGATGATGAGCAGCGGGATGAGCAGGAAGTTCGTTTCCATGTCCAGCATGCAGCACACCGCTGCGCCAGCCAGACCCATCAGTGTGATCGCCGACGCACCGATGGCATAGGTTTTACGCGGTGCACGCAAGTGCTCCTGCAGCGAGGCAAGGCAGAGGTATTCTGCCGGATACATCATTGCAAATTCCAGAAAAAAACGTCCAAACAATGCAAAATTCACAAGCGCTCTCCTTTCCGGGTCAGAATTCCCGCTGCATACCACGGAACTGGTACTGCGTAAATTGGGCAAGCAGGCTGTTTTTGTCCTTCTGCCGCACCGGCAGATGGGTCCCATCCAGCATTTCAATGCAGTCGCCCTCAAACCGCAGCACCTTGGACATGTTGATGATCACGCCGCGGTTGCACACCAGAAATTCTGGCTGGGTCTGAAGCTGTTCCTGCACCTGTGCAAAATTTGCCGTGGCCCGGCACTCGCCGTCATCCGTGACCACACGCACATAATGGTTCTGTGCCGTAGCATAGTAGATCTTGGTCAGCGGCAGCCGCACGATCTGCCGGGCAATGCGCACCTCCAGCTCCGGCTGCTGGCGGCACAGCACCCGCCGCAGCTCCCCTGCCAGCTGCTCAAACTTTTCTTCCTTATAAGGCTTGAGCAGATAATCGAATGGATGTACCGGAAAGGCATCCCACACGTACTCCGGCGAGGATGTCACAAACACGATCAGCAGGTCCGGGTCGGCCGCACGCAGCCGCTGCGCCGTCTCAATGCCATTGGTGCCCTCCATGCAGATGTCCAGAAACACCACCTGATACCCTTCGCGCCCGCCGGCCCGCAAAAATTCATCTCCGCTGGCAAAACAGCTGCAGGATATGTTCTCATTTTCAAATGCCTTTTTCAGCAGCTGTTTCAACCGTTCGGCATCCGGCTTGCTGTCTTCCACGATCGCCGTCTGCAGGTTCATTGCTGCACCCCCTTGTTCCTTCTGCTTCCCTGTTTTTTATATTATAGCACAAGTTCCGCCTTCCGTGGTCTGCCATTCGCGCACAAAACAGCCCGTTTCACGCAGGTTGCGGCAGTGGGCAGAAATTTTTTTGTGTTTTCCTGCTGCAATGCAAAACAAAAAAGGCACCACACAATGTGTGATGCCTTTCTGATCTGGTGGAGATTACCGGGATCGAACCGGAGAACGAAGTGACAGCTGTTCGCATTGACTTCGTTGCACAATATGGATATAATATAATTAGAATTTTACTATTATAGATCGTTCAGGAGCAGGAGGTGCTTTTATGAATATCCGTCCATCTGCAGCGATTCGTCAGAACTACAACGAGATCGCCGATCTGTGCAGAGAAACCGCTGAGCCGATTTTTCTCACCAAAAACGGCGAGGGTGACTTGGTCGTCATGGACATCGAAACCTACAACCGCCGTGAAAAAATGCTGAAGCTCCGCGAAGAGCTGCTTTCCGTGGAAGAGGACCGGATGCGTGGAAGCGAGGGCTATTCGATCGACGAGGTCACTTCCATGATGCGCAGTGCGATCAAGGAGGCCGCCGGACATGGAGCAGCAAAATAAATACCGTGTGATCGTGTCAGCACGGGCTGCTCAGATGCTGGTGTCCCACGCCGCATTTCTGGCACAGGTCAACCATGCAGCAGCAGAGCGGCTTACAGTGGAATTTGAAAAGGCTGCAAAATCTCTGGAGCAGATGCCGCAGCGCTGCCCATGGCTCAAAGGCGAATACATTCCTAAAAATGCTTACCGATTTATCTTGTTTGAAAAACGCTATATGCTTATCTTCCAGATCGTAGATCATACGGTTTATGCAGATCATGTGGTAGATTGCAGACAGGATTACGGCTGGCTCATCCGATGATCAACAAAGGCGGTGGCTTTCCCTTTTGTGGGAAGCTCCCGCCTTTTTCTGCGTCTGTATAAAAAAAAATCACCATACTTCCTACGAAGTACAGTGCTTTTTTGGTGGAGATTACCGGGCCGATTCTGATCACGGTGACCCTCTTGCAGTCCATGCACGGCGCTCCCCTGGGTGAGCTAAGCCCTCACTCGTTTGGCAACAACAAAAAAGGCACCACACAATGTGTGATGCCTTTCTGATCTGGTGGAGAATACCGGGATCGAACCGGTGACCTCTTGCATGCCATGCAAGCGCTCTCCCGAACGGTATCGAAACACACCCCCACACGAAAGTGCGGGGACAGGCTTAATATCGCGTTGATACGTTCTATCCACCAAAAAGGTTCACAGCTGCATCCTGCTTCCAGGAATCATGCTCCGCCTACAAGGCAATTTTACCACCCAATTTTTAAGTGTGTCAATGGGTTTTGCTCAGAGAGAAGGTCATTTACGAGAAAAGTTTTTTCTGACAGCTTACTTAGCGCAATTTTGATTTTACACATCAAAGTTGCGCTTTTTATTTTCCCCAAAAGTATTGACAAGGAGGTTTTCTCAACGATGCCGATGTATTTTTGCTGTTTTTTATCCATAAACCAACCGCATGACCCTTGACTACTTCTACGGACAGACTGGAGAGCTTTTCTCCTTCTACCGCATTCCAAAGGCTCTTTTTCAGGAGCAGCGGTTCCAGAGCCTGTCCACGGATGCCAAGACGCTCTACGGTATCCTGCTGGATCGGATGAGCCTGTCAGCCAAAAACGGCTGGCTGGACGAGCAGAACCGGGTGTTCATCATCTTCACGATCGAGGATGTCAAGAGGTCATTGTGTTGCGCAGACAACAAAGCGACGAAGTTGCTGCGGGAGCTTGAAGAATTTGGTTTGATTGAACGAAAACGCAGAGGTTTAGGAAGGCCAAGTTTGGTGTATGTGAAAAACTTTTCGGCAGATTCTTCAAAAACACGATTCCAGAATCGTGAAAATCACGAATCTGGAGGCTTCAAAAGCGCAAGTCAAGACCCTGCAAAATCACGGTGTAATAAGACTAAAGAGAATGATACTGAAATGAGTGAGACTAATCTCTTCTATTCCGAAGAATCGGATGGGATGAGTAAGCGCGCCCAACTGGAAGAATATTTTTCGCAGTCTTTGGAGGTAGACCTTCTGCTCCGGCTCTGCCCAGATGATGAGGATATTATCTACCAGATTGTTGATTTGCTGGTGGATACCTGTGCGACCAAGCGAAAGATGCTGCGGATTGCCGGGGATGACCGCCCTGCCGAGGTAGTGCGTAGCCGGTTTATGAAGCTGAACGCCGACCACATCAAATTTGTGTTGAAGTGCCTTGCAGAGAACAGCAGCCCAATCCGAAACATGAAACAATACCTGCTCGCTTCTCTGTACAACGCACCCACCACCATGCAGCTTTCCTATCAAAACCAAACCAACCACGACTTAGCGAATCGGAGGTGATGAAAATTTCAAAGAAAGCAACCACGATTGCCATCGTCAACCAGAAAGGCGGCACCGGCAAGACCACTACCTGTGAAAATCTGGGCATCGGGCTGGCGATGGAGGGCAAAAAAGTCCTGTTGGTGGATGCCGACCCACAAGGCAGCCTGACCATCAGCATGGGCTGGCAGCAGCCCGATGAACTGCCCACTACCCTTTCCACCCTGATGGCAAAAGCTATGAACGATCAGTGCATTCCACCCGGTGAAGGTGTGCTGCACCATGCAGAGGGAGTAGACCTCATCCCAGCCAACATAGAGTTGGCAGGGATGGAAGTTGCCCTTGTCAATACCATGAGCCGCGAAAAGATGTTGAAACAGGTCTTGGACAGCGCAAGGCAGGAATATGACTATATTCTGCTGGACTGTACTCCTTCCCTTGGGATGCTGACCATCAACGCGCTGGCGGCGACAGACACTGCTCTGATACCCGTACAGGCACAGTACCTTTCCGCGAAAGGTCTGGAACAGCTTTTGCAGACCATCAACAAGGTGCATCGGCAGATCAACCCAAAGCTGAAAATCGAAGGTATCCTGCTGACGATGACAGATAACCGCACCAACTATGGCCGACAAATCGACACGCTGATCCGGCAGGCATACGGAAAGCACATCAAAGTGTTCGGTCAGACGATTCCCCACTCCGTCCGTGCAGCGGAAATCAGCGCGGCGGGTAAGAGCATCTTTGTCCATGACCCGAAAGGCAAAGTGGCAGAAGCCTATAAATCTCTGACGAAGGAGGTGCTGGCCGATGCCGAAAAGCAGCGTAAACGCCAGTCTGAGCAGCTACGATGATATTTTTTCCACCGAAGAATCCCGGCAGGAAGAACAGCGCGAGCAGGTGCGGCAGATTCCGATTGGAGAGCTGTTTCCATTCAAGAACCATCCCTTCAAGGTTCTGGACGATGATTCTATGAGCGATACCGTGGAAAGTGTCAAGCAGTACGGTGTGCTTTCGCCGTTGATTGCCCGCCCCAGACCGAAGGGCGGCTATGAAATTATCTCCGGGCACCGCCGTCAACACGCTGCGGAGCTGGCCGGACTGGAAACCCTGCCGGTCATTGTGCGCCAGATGGACGATGATGCTGCCATAATCCTCATGGTAGATAGCAATTTGCAGCGTGAGCATATTCTGCCCAGCGAGAGAGCGTTTGCGTACAAAATGAAGTTGGATGCCATGAAAAATCAAGGTACAAGGTCAGATTTAACTTCGACACAAGTTGTGTCGAAGTTGCGGAGCAATGAAAAGCTGGGCGCAGAGAATAATCAAAGTCGTGAGACTGTTCGACGTTTCATCCGTCTGACCAACCTTATTCCAGAATTGCTGGACATGGTGGATAACAAAACCGTGTCCTTCAATCCTGCTGTGGAGCTTTCCTATCTTTCTCCTGAACAACAGCAGGAAGTGATCCGGGCAATGGATGATACCCAGAACTTTCCTTCTGTCTCACAAGCAAAGCGTATCAAGAAGCTGGCTCAGGATGGAACTTTTACAACGGAGACGGTCGTTGCCATTATGGGCGAGGAGAAAAAGAGCGAGCTTGATACGGTGACCATCAAAAATGACACCCTGAGAAAATACTTTCCCCGCAACTATACGCCCAAACAGATGGAAGATACCATCATCAAGTTGCTGGAACAGTGGCAGAAAAAGCGTCAGCACAGTGAAGAACGCTGACAGGATATGAATTTGAAAAGACCCGGTTGGGTCTTTTTCTTTAGGAAAAAGGAGAAAATGCCTATGAAGAATGATTCCAATCCCATTATTCGTTCCGAGGAAACCACCATTGATATGCATATCTGTGCTGCATTGTCGGAGAGCGGTGGCAGCGGCGAGATCTACTTTGCCGCCATCGCCCCGGACATGGAGCTGACGGTCATCACGTTGGACGAAGCTCCCGACATCCTGCCCTGCTTTGACGAGGATGATGCGTACCTGAACATCCCCGACAGCTCGCTGCTGCTTAGCTACAACCCGGCTCAGGTTCTGAAACTGGCAGGCAAGCACTATCTGACCGGCCCGGTCATTCTGGTGCGCACCAACATGGATGGCGAGTTCATCTCGCTGACGATTGATCAGGTCTACCTCTTTCAGAAGTACCTGATGCGCCACAGCGTCACCCTGATGGCTGACGGCCAGAAGCTGCCCTGCATCTGCATGGAGTGAGGTGCCTTTTTATGTCAACCAGAGAAAAAAGAGAACAGCGGAAAGCCCAGAAAGCGAGGTTTGTTGCAATGTATCCGGGCTTGTCGCACGATGAGATTATCGAGGAGTGTCTCAAGGAACTGAAGCACCATTTCGAGGTTGGGCCGGAAGTTGCCCTTATCAGTGCCGAAAAAGGTGTTCAGTGTGTGCCGTTTGATGAATCCCTTCAAAAGAAGTTTCCTTACTTTGAGGGGACTTACGAAGTCTTTGACGTTCCGCATACGGATTTTCAGATTCGCTACCAGCCAGAGCAGATTCTCGCCGCAAGCGGAAGAAAAATCCTAACCGGCACGGCATTTCTTTGCCGCAGGGAAAATGAGCGTTGTCTTATGCTTCCGAGCCGATATGAAAAGGTCGATGTGGAAGATTTTATTCGGGAGCATCTGTTTTTCTATGACGATGCTGAGATGCGCCATGTTGGTGTTGCGCTTTCGGAGGTTGCGTAATGGAGTTCGTGAAAGACTTTCTGATCTATGAAGCCGGTGCGCTCTGTGGGTTCTTTATCGCAGCCCTGATGAATGCGGCGCGCGCCGGACAGGAAATCACCATCAAATTTGAGGAGGATAAGCATGGAACAGGAAAAGAACACCCTGACGGTGCTGGAGATCGCACCGGGGCAGTACCCGAAGCAGGTCGAGATCGATCCTGACCTGAAAGCCTTGCAGCAGGCGGTGGGCGGCTCCATCGGCGCAAGCTACCCCT
>ERZ1027010.352-NODE-352-length-17936-cov-5.449136_pt1 | contig 17936 bp, 15 predicted proteins | sample MGYA00519448_ERZ1027010 | MGnify/ENA primary metagenome ERZ1027010 (study PRJEB26926, sample SAMN06164694) | human gut metagenome | biome: ENVO:00009003; feature: ENVO:2100002; material: ENVO:00002003 | host: Homo sapiens | place: USA | collected 2012 ... | reverse complement strand
CTAAGCCTTCGTCGGCAGCGTCATATGTGTATAAGAGACAGAAACCACTGTCGCTGATAATCGTTGTACGCCCTCGCCTGTGCAAAGGTGGGGTGGAACTCAAAAAAGCGCACCGAGTGCTCTAACAGGCAGATCTCGCTAATTCCCAGTTTTTCCGCCCGGCGGACAAACTGCTCCGCCCACTCTACGGTGTACGGACCCCGCTCCAGGTGAATGTGCCAGTCCCGCATCAAGCCTTGGCCTCACCCTCTGCCAAATACACATTGGCTTCAAAGGGCATCAGCACATCCCGGTGGTCGTGGTAGTTGGAATACAAGCGTTTGAAATCAACCGGGTCATAAGGACGATTTTGCCGCTCACCGGTCAGATTCAGCTCCACAAAGAAAGTGTTGCCGTCCAAGGTGCGCTTGTAGCAAACCACATTCTTATCCTCTGGGCACAATTGGGTAAACTCGCCGTACACCAGCGCCGGATTGGCGTGGCGCAGAGCAATCAGCCGCTTAAAGTCGTTGAGCACGCTGTCCGGCACTTTTGCCTCATCGGCAGCGTTCACGCACACGGCATTCTTGTTGATTCCGATCCAAGGGGTGCCGTCGGTAAACCCGGCGCCCGGCTCTGCCGTCCACTGCATTGGGGTTCGGCCGTGGTCCCGAGAGCCGCCGTTAATGATCCGCAGCGCTTTCTCCGGCTTTTTGCCCTTGGCCACCAGCTTATTATAAAAATTGATGCTCTCCACATCCCGCACATCATCCATACTGTCAAAATGGGTGTTGGTCATACCCAGCTCCTGACCCTGATAAATAAAGGGGCTGCCTTTTAAGGTCATTTCCAGCACGGCGCACAGCTTGGCGATCTCCGGGGTGTATGTATCCGTTGGGTCCACTTTAGATGTCACCCGGGGATTGTCGTGATTTTCAAACAGCAGCGTAGGCCAGCAGTGATTGGTGTACTCCACCTGCCACTTGAGTATGGTCTTTACCGCCTTGCGCAGATCATACTGGTACTCGTCAAAGCGCATATGCCCCGCATTATCCAAGTGGTCAAAGTTAAACACCATAGACAGCTCCTGGCGGGTATCTGCCGTTGTCAGCTTGGCCGTCTCAATACCTAAACCGCCGCACTCGCCAACGGTCACATATTCCTTGTCGCCGCGACCAAAGCAGTTGCGGTTCATCTCGTGCAAATACGCGTGCAGGCAGGGACCGTAGAAGTAAAATTCCGCCCCGCAAAAGCCCAGCGTCTTGCCCACCACCGGGTCTCCGTCCGGCAAACTGGGCCACTTGGAGATAAAGTTGATCACATCCATACGGAAGCCGTCAATGCCCTTGTCCAGCCACCAGTTGATCATCTTATAAATATCGTGGCGTACCGCCGGATTCTCCCAGTTCAGGTCCATCTGCTTTTTGGAAAAGGCGTGCATAGCCCAACTGTCCACCGCTTCATAATAATTCCAGGCAGAACCGGAGAACAGACTCTCCCAGTTGTTAGGCGGGGTGTGGCTGCCGTCGTCCCGGCGCCAAATATAATACTGATGGTACTTATTATGCCGGTCCTGCTTGGCGGCCTCAAACCAGGGGTGTTCGTCAGAAGTATGGTTCACCACCAGGTCCATGATCAGCCGCATGCCCCGCTGATGGACTTCACTAAGCAGACGGTCAAAATCCGCCATGGTGCCAAAGTCGTCCATAATATCGTAGTAGTCGGAAATATCGTAGCCATTATCGTCATTGGGGCTTTTATACATGGGGCTGCACCAAATGCAGTCCACCCCCAGGTCCTTAAGATAATCCAGCTTTTCGATAATGCCGTTAATGTCGCCGATACCGTCGCCGTTGGAATCCTTAAAAGAGCGCGGATAAATTTGGTAAAACACAGCCTCTTTCCACCACTGTGGCGTAATGGGGCTGTCGTCCGGCGCAATAATGGCGTTGCTCTCGCTGTTCAGCAGATCGCAGAACATCTGCACCGTGCTCTTTTTGATCACGCCGCCGGTAAGTGGGCTGAGTGCTTTCACTTTCAGCTTAGACAATGCGGAGCGCTCAAAATCTTCCGGCTTAAAGCCGAAGTTCAGCAGCACTTTTTCCAGCAAATCCCGACCCAGCGGATTTTGAATCACCTGGGCCAAACTGCTGTTTGGTGTAATGGTTTGCATAAGTCAGTTCCCCCTTATATTACTCGCAGCAGTGCCGGTACGGCAGGCACTCTGCAAAATGACTTAATTGTGGCCGCGCTTAAAGCGTTTTTTGCCCTCCTCACGGAAGGCGTCCAGCCCGCCGGAGCGGTCATACAGACCGGCGGCCTCCAGGCAAATATCCAGCGACAGATTGATACAAGCCTCACTGATATTATCCGGCGTGTCCAGCCGGGTGTGGTAGTATGTACGCGGGTCGTGGTTCACCCCGCAAAAGCCGGCGGCCTCCAACCCATAGCGGCTAAAGCCCTCAGCGTCAATGGCGCCGGGATATAAATCGGTCTCTCGCATTTCAATGCCGCAGTTCTCCCCGGCCTCATAAATCAGCTCGCCTACGGCGTTGGAATTCTTTTGGGTACCGGTACAGCCGCTGGTGTAGATCTGCAGCTGTTCAATCTCCCGCATGGTGTCCATGGCAATAAATACCGTTTCCACCTGCTGAAGTTCCGTCTTGTGCCGCTTGGCATAGGCCAGGGCTCCCCGCAGTCCTGCCTCTTCCGAGCCGGTGAGAAGCGCACACACCTCCGTGTGCTCAAATCGAACATCTTGCTCCGCCATCTCTCGCAGAACACCCATAGCGATAAAATCCGCACTTAAATTGTCGTTCGCACCGTCAACAACCACACGCCAGTTGATAAAAAAGAGAATGGCAACAAAAAACGGCACCAGCACCAACTCCAGCACCCCCATCACCAGCCAAAAGGCCGAGGTGTAACCGCTGCCGAAAATGGCATTGCAAAACCAAATCATGTTAAAAACAGTCACAAACAGAAGCCCGCCAATAGACCCTGCCATCACCAGTGCCAGACTCTTTAGCCCGCCGTGTAGAGAATAAGTCCACTCGTTGGCTGCGTCCGTATGTCCGCCAAAAATGATCCGCCGCCGGACTTCTCCGCTGGGCTTGCGCACCGCCATTACATTGCGGGAGGTTTTCTTTGGAAACAGAGGATCAATACATTCACGATACAGCAAAAACTCCCCCACCAAACAAATCACCGCCAAAACGGTAAGCAACAGCGCAATCACCGCCAGCGCAGCCCCGTGCACCGCGCCGCGAAAAGTGAGCCAGTAAAACAGAACGGAGAGCATGGCCACCACACCGGCAGCCGGAATCCAACCCATAAAGGCGTGGGGGTGCACATCAAAATTCTCTACCTGCACATCGTCCGCCCACTGCTTCAGCTCACCGGCCAGAAAAGACTGCGCTTTGCGCTCACTATGGGTACCGGGTGCCCGCTCCTTAAAATTGGCGCACACATAGCGAATACCGTCTACTATATAATTTCTCGTGCCGTCCGAGGCACCGGAAGTCAATCGCATACTTTGTTCCTCCAAGTCAGAACCTGTTTCTATTATACTACATAGGGTATCGAGATTCAACAAAAGCACCATATTTTCAAAAAATTGCAAAAAGTGCTTGACAAGTGCGTTCATAGCGGTTATAATACAACTCGCAACACAGCCAATTGGCCCGGTAGTTCAGTTGGTTAGAACGCCAGCCTGTCACGCTGGAGGTCGACGGTTCGAACCCGTTCCGGGTCGCCAATATATGCTGATATGGCTCAGGTGGCAGAGCACGTCCTTGGTAAGGACGAGGTCACCGGTTCGAATCCGGTTATCAGCTCCAAAAAGCGCTCAACGCATTTGCGTTGAGCGTCTTTTTTTGCCTAAAACAAAAAAGGTGTGCGCAGCTGCGCACACCTTTTCTCTTTGTGCCTACTTGATGAAAGTCTTATTCCCCTGCTTCTCCCAAATACAAAGCCAGCCGGAGGGGCAATGCCCCCACAGATTGCCGGTGGACAGCAAACGAATATCCGTCAGGGTAACGGCGGTGCCTTTCTTCAGATATGCGTCTGCTTTAGGATTAGACGCAGTAGCGTGGGCCTTGCCGTTCTCCGTCAATTCCCCCACGGTTTTTCGCCCACTGGCAGCGCCTGCACCCTTGTAGATCCCCCGCACGGCTGTCAAATGATATGTGCCGGGTTTTACGGTGGGTGCCGTGGGCGCAGACTTGCGGTAATGTATATCATGTGTGGAATACGCCAGGCGCACATCGCGCTTTGGGGTAAACAACCACAGGGACAGCACATCGCCTTTCAAGTCAGCCGGGCGAACATACACCTCTCTGCCGTTTTTCACGCGCGTGTATTTGCGGCGAGCGGCAGTCAAAGTGAACTTGCCGTCATACCAATACGGGTCCAAAATAATTAAATTGCCGTTTTTGTCGATGCCTGCGGCCAGCACATAGTGCCCGCTGTTGGAAAAGAGCATTTTGCCTCCGCCGCTTACATTGATAATCGCCTTATAGCCCTGTTTCAGATGTGCCACCAGCCGGTCCATATCAGTGGTGATTGCGTAGTCCAGGCCGTATTTTTCTTTCATATGCCGGGCCACCACGGCCATATCTGTGCCTTCCGCCGCCCGGGCACCCATACCCAGGCAGCGATGGGTCCACTGGCGGGTATTGAACACTCGAGTGGTGGAATTGCGCAGCGCCATTAAGGAAGCACACACCCCACAACCGCTGGTATAAACACAGCCGGCGGTGCCGTACCGATAAGGATGAGTCTTACTGGGGTACGGTATGCCCTTGCAGGCAGTGGTCGTCTGCCGGCAATAATAAAGTGCAGACATCAGTCACCCTCCTGTTCCAGGGTTTCCGTCACGCTCTCGTCCTCTGTGGCGCCCTCGTGTTGCAACACCCGCAGCACCTCATCTGCCTGGCGGGCGCAGCAGGTAAAGCTGTTATTCTTCCACCAGGCAGCCAAGGCGGCCGCCACCGTTACTAAAGCGGACAGACCGGTATAGATCTGTTCATCTGAGAACGGCAGCGGGTTTTTACCAAAGCTGGTCAGCACCAAATTCAGCAGAGCCACCACCAGCATTACGGTACGCACAAGCGTACCGGCAGTCATATTCGTCACTTTCATTTCTATCACTCCGATCAAGTTCTTATTTTATCCTATGCACACCGGCAGAATTTGACAGAACCCTGCCGGAATGGTATGCTATGGAAAATTGATATTTTGGGGGATTTTACTATATGCACAAGCTGCAACTGACCATGCTGCCCGGTGAATATTGGTACGGCGGCCACACCAATTACGGCTACCTAATGCCGGTCAACGCTAAGAAAGTGATGCTGGTAGACACCACGGTGGTGCGCTCCTACGGCCAGGCAAACACGCTCTTTGTCAGCAACAAGGGGCGGATCATTTGGTCGGAGGCCGGGTTTAAGACCCGCTTCGTTTTCGGCCGCATCACCTGCACCGGCAGCAAAGCCAAGATCGGCCTGTACCAGGCAGACGACCACACCCTGCGCGGTGCTTATCACTATGCGGTGGATCACTTTATGCCGCCGGATGGCACCTACCCGGACGAGTTAATGTTCCGCATTCCCCAGTATTGCACCTGGATCCAGTTTGAGCACAACCAGACCCAACAGGGCATTGTGGACTATGCCAAGTCTATTCTGGACTGCGGTATGCCTGCCGGTGAGCTGATCATTGACGACGGCTGGCAGCGTGCCTTTGGGGACTGGCGCTTTGACCCGGCAAAATTCGCAGACGCCAAAAAGATGACAGACGAACTGCACACCTTAGGCTTTAAGGTCATTTTGTGGATCGCACCCTTTGTCAGCGATCAGGCAGCAGACTTTCAAAAGCTGAAGGACGAAAACCTGCTGGTGCTGGACAAGAACGGACGACCGGCCAAGCGGAAATGGTGGAACGGCACCGACTATCTGCTGGATTTCTCCAACCCGGCGGCGCAGGACTGGTTCTTTGCCTGCACCCGGTATTTGACCGATAAACTGGGCATTGACGGATTTAAGCAGGACGCCGGTGACGCCATGTATTACCGGGACGATGACCGCACCTACGGGGGCGTAGACGCCAACGGTCAAAGTAAGCTGTGGGCGTTGTCCGCCCGGCACTATCGTTTTAATGAACTAAGGGCCTGCTTCCAATGCGGCGGCATGGGCGTTGCCCAGCGACTAGCGGATAAAAGCCACCGCTGGAACTTCCTGGGACTGGGCGCACTGCTGCCCAATGTGCTCATTCAGGGGCTGTCCGGTTATCCTTACAGCTGCCCGGATATGATCGGCGGCGGACAGATCGCTGACTTTCGCGGTCCGGCAGAAAAGTTGGATCACGAGTTGTTTGCCCGTTATTGCGAGGCCTCTGCGCTGATGCCCATGATGCAGTACAGCCTGAACATTTGGGATCTGGGCAATCCAGAGACCCGTCGCATTTGCCGAGAAATGAGCGCTCTGCACGCCAAATTCGGCGACTACATCATTGCCTGTGCCAAAGCGGCCAGCCAAACCGGTGCACCTATGGTGCGGGCCATGGAATACGCCTATCCTCACTGCGGCTACGGCGGCATTACCGACCAATACCTGCTGGGCGACCGGATCTTAGTGGCGCCGGTACTGAAAAAGGGGCAACGCAGACGCAAGGTGTGCATACCCACCGGCAAATGGCGACTGGGCGACAAGATCTATTCAAACGAAACGGTCACCCTCCCCTGCCCGGTAGACACCCTGCTTTACTTTGAACGCATAGATTGAGCCGCCTCGGCGTGCTCCAGGTCCTCCACCCGATGGTTGAGGACCTTTATTTTTTCCTCCACCACCGGCAGCCGCTCTGCAAAGCGGTTGTGCTTGTCCACCTTATTTTCCAGCAGCCGTAACCGATAGGTCGTCAGTTTGGACGACGCAAGCACGCCACCAAAAGAGCCGGCAATGGTGCCTGCCAAAGAGATCAGCGCCACCATCACTTCCTTTTGCATATTCACCCTCCTTTGCCTAAAATTACACACTCTAAGACAGTTTAACAGAATAGAGAAAATCTGTAATTTGTCAAGCCATTGGCCCCAAAAAGGGCCATATTTTTTTGATTATAGAGCACCTTGTCTATGGAATTGAATACACAATGTATATTTATTCTTACTTTTTGCATATTTATGATATTTTTTCCGTCGTTCTATTGACATTGCTCTCTATGCGTGTATAATATATACAAGTTTAAAAAGGACGGACTGTATAAAAATGACAAGAATATTCATTGACGGTAAAGCCGGCACCACCGGACTGAAGATTTTTTCCCGGTTCCAGAACCGACCGGAACTGGAGCTGATTCAAATTGACGAGGACAAGCGGAAGGACCCGGCAGAGCGAGCCAAGTGCATAAACGATTCGGACATTACCTTTCTCTGTCTCCCGGACCCGGCAGCCATTGAAGCGGCGGCACTGGTTACCAACCCTAAGGTGAAGTTGATTGACACCTCCACTGCCCACCGCACCCTGCCGGACTGGGCCTACGGCTTTCCGGAGCTGGCACCCGCCTTTCGAGAGAAGATCGCAAGTTCCAACCGTATTGCGGTGCCCGGCTGCTACGCCAGCGGGTTTAACGCTTTGGTCTACCCCCTGGTGTCCGGCGGCATTTTGCCCGCCGACTATCCCATTGTGTGCTACGCCATGAGCGGTTACAGCGGCGCAGGGAACAAAGGCATTGCCCAATATGAAGCGACAGATCGGGATCCTGAACTGGACAGTCCCCGGCAGTACGCGCTGACCCAGCAGCACAAGCACTTAAAAGAAATGGGCGCCATCAGCCACTTGGCGCGCACGCCCATTTTCGCTCCTCATATTTGTGACTATCCCTGCGGGATGACCGTATCCGTGCCGCTGTTTGCCGACCTACTGAAAAAGCGAATGACCCCGGCAGATATGCAGGCGTTCTACACAGAGCACTACGGCGACAGCCGAGTGGTCAAGGTACGCCCCCTGGGTTACAGCGAAAGTATGATCGGTGCCAACAATATGGCCGGTCGGGATGACATGGAAATTGAGATCAACGGCAACGACGAAAGGCTGCTACTCACTGCTCGGTTTGATAACCTGGGCAAGGGCGCGTCCGGTGCTGCCATTCAGTGTATGAACATTGCCCTGGGGCTGGATGAAACCACCGGGCTGACGATAGGAGAATAAAGTATGACCAAGATTGACGGCGGCATTTGTGCCGCAAAAGGGTTCAAAGCCAGCGGCACCTACTGCGGCATAAAAAAGCCGGCAGTAGAAAATCCGAACCCGGACTATGTACATAAAAACGATATTTGCCTGGTGGCCTGTGATGTGCTGTGCAACACCGCAGCGGTATATACCCAAAACAAAGTGAAGGGTGCACCTATACTTGTAACCAAAGACCACTTGGCAAAAAGCGGCAACAAGGCCAAAGCCATCATTGCCAACTCCAAAAACGCCAACACCTGCAACGCAGACGGCGTAGAAAAAGCAGCCAAAATGTGCCAGCTGGTGGCAGACGAAATGGGTCTGCCTGCTGAACAGGTGCTGGTGGCTTCCACCGGTGTCATCGGCCAGGTGCTGCCCATTGAGCCGATTATTACTGCCGTGCCTACGCTGGTGAAAGAACTGGATTATGGAAAAAACGAAGAAGCGGCTACCGCGATTATGACCACCGATACAGTGAAGAAAGAGTATGCAGTAGAGTTCCAACTGGATGGCAAAACCTGCCGCCTGGGCGGTATGGCCAAAGGCTCCGGTATGATCCACCCCAATATGGCCACTACCCTGAACTTTATCAGCACCGACTGCGCCATCAGCGCAAAAATGCTGCAGCAGGCGCTGCGTGAGATCGTAAAAGTCACCTACAATTGCCTGTCCATTGACGGCGATACCTCCACCAACGATATGGTGGAAATCATGGCCTCCGGTCTGGCTGGCAACGCGGAAATCACCGCCCCCGGTCCGGCGCTGGACACCTTTAAGGCTGCCCTTTATGATGTGATGGCCAACCTGACCCGCATGCTGGCCAAGGACGGCGAGGGCGCCAGCAAGCTGCTGGAATGCGTGTGCTCCGGCGCGCCCACCAAGGACACCGCCATTATCGTTGCCAAGGAAGTGATCGGCTCTACCCTGTTCAAATGCGCCATGTTTGGCGAGGATGCCAACTGGGGTCGGGTGCTGTGCGCCATCGGTTACGCCCCGGCGGAATTTGATATTGACAAGGTGGATGTGGCCTTAAAATCCACGGCCGGTACGGTCACCGTGTGCCAAAACGGCGCCGGTGTGGACTTCTCTGAGGAAGAGGCCGCCAAGGTACTGGCAGAGGACGAGATCTATATTTTAGTGGATCTGAACCAGGGGGACGAGAAAGCCACCGCCTGGGGCTGCGACCTGACCTACGACTATGTAAAAATCAACGGCGACTACCGCACCTGATTTGACTAAGAAATATAAGCGAACGGAGTGAGAGAATGGAAATTGCAAATCACCAAAAGGCGGAGATCCTGGCAAGAGCCTTGCCGTACATTCAGATGTACCGCAAGAAAGTCATTGTTGTAAAATACGGCGGCAACGCTATGATCAATGAAGAACTGAAAGAAACCGTCATGAACGATCTGGTACTACTGTCCACCATCGGTATCCATGTGGTGCTGGTGCACGGCGGCGGTCCGGAGATCAACAAGACCCTGGATCGTATGCACATGGACTCCAAGTTTGTGGACGGTCTGCGGGTTACCGATAAAGAGACCGCAGAAGTGGTGCAAATGGTACTGGCCGGTAAGGTGAACAAAAGCCTGGTGTGCCAGATCGGCAACCTGGGCGGCCACGCCATCGGTCTGTGCGGGCTGGACGGCAATATGCTAAAGTGCAGGCCGGCAGACGACGTCCATGGCTATGTGGGTGAGATCACAGACATCAATATGGAAGTGGTGGAAGAAGCCATTTCCAAGAACTTTATCCCGGTGATCTCCACCATCGGCTACGATGAAGACGGCAACTGTTACAACATCAATGCAGACACGGTGGCTGCCGCAGTGGCCGGGGCTTTGCAGGCAGAGGCGCTGATCTCCATGACCGATGTGGTGGGTCTGTTGCGAGATAAGGACGACGAAAGCTCGCTGATCCACAGAGTCTATATCAGCGACACCCCGGCGCTGATTGCCGACGGCATTATCGGCGGCGGCATGATCCCCAAGATTGACTCCATGACCGAGGCCCTGCGCCGCGGGGTTAAAAAAGCATTTATAATCGACGGCCGTGTGCCCCACTCCATCTTGATGGAGCTGCTTACCGATGAAGGTATGGGCACCATGTTCCGCAGCAGATAAAGAGGAAGACCCATGAACACAAAAGAACTGGATAATCAATATGTAGCCCACGCCTACGGGCGCTTTGATGTGGCGCTGACGAAAGGTCAAGGCTCTACCCTCTACGACGAGAACGGCAAAAAATACATCGACTTCGGATCCGGCATCGGGGTAACTGCCTTTGGCATCAACGATCCGGTCTGGACCAAAGCTGTGGAAGAACAGCTGCACCGGGTGCAGCACACCTCCAATCTCTACTACACCGCCCCCTGCGCCAAGCTGGCGCAGCTGCTGTGTGAAAAGAGCGGAATGAAAAAGGTGTTCTTCGGTAACTCCGGGGCAGAGGCCAACGAGGGTGCCATCAAATTTGCCCGCAAGTATAGCTTTGACAAATACGGCGCCGGACGCAGCACCATCATTACCCTTGTAAACTCATTCCACGGCCGCACCATTACCACCCTGGCAGCCACAGGGCAAGACAGCTTTCACACGGTGTTTGACCCCTTTACACCCGGGTTCAAATACTGCCCGGCCAATGATATAGCGGCACTGCAAGCGGCAGCTACGGACGATGTGTGCGCTGTGCTGTTTGAATGCGTACAGGGCGAAGGCGGCGTGAACAACCTAGGTCCAACATTCGTAAGTGCCATTGCCAAGCTGGCAAAGGAAAAAGACATTCTGATCGCGGTAGATGAAGTGCAGACCGGCAACGGCCGCACCGGTACCTACTTTGCCTACCAGCAATACGGCATTACTCCGGACATTGTAACCACAGCTAAAGGCCTGGGCGGCGGACTTCCCATCGGCGCCGTGCTGTTTGGGGAAAAGCTGCAAGACACCATGACCCCCGGCTCCCACGGCTCTACCTTTGGCGGCAACCCGGTGGTGGCTGCCGGTGCCTGCTCCATTGTGGAGCGAATCGACGACGACTTCCTGCGCGAAGTACAGCGCAAGAGCGAGAAGATCTGCACGGCGCTGGCAAAAGTGAAAGGCGTCAAGAGCATCAGTGGTATGGGGCTGATGCTGGGAATCGAAACGGACAAACCCGCAGGAGAAGTGGCCAAGGCTTGCCTGGCAAACGGCCTGCTGATCTTAACGGCAAAAACAAAGCTTCGTCTGCTGCCGGCGCTGAACATCAGCGATGCGGAGCTGGACGAGGGACTGGAGATACTGAAAGGAGTGCTTGAAGCATGAAACATTTACTGAAACTGGCGGATCTGGACAAAGGCGATATTCTGGACATTCTCAACTTGGCAGACCAGCTGAAATATGAGAACCAGCATGGCATTGAACACCACCACTTAAAGGGAAAGACCCTGGGTATGATCTTTCAAAAAAGCTCTACCCGCACCCGGGTCAGCTTTGAGACCGGTATGTACCAGTTGGGCGGCCAGGCACTATTCCTTTCCAACCGAGATTTGCAGATCGGCCGCGGTGAGCCGGTACAGGACACGGCTCGGGTACTCTCTCGCTATCTGGACGGCATTATGATCCGCACCTTTGAACAAAAAGAGGTGGAGGATCTGGCAGAGTACGGCTCCATTCCCATCATCAACGGCCTGACCGATTACTGCCACCCCTGCCAGGTGCTGGCGGATCTGATGACCATTCGCGAGTATAAGAAGAGCTTTGACGGGCTGAAATTCTGCTTTATCGGCGACGGCAACAATATGGCAAACTCCCTAATCGTAGGCGCCATCTCCATGGGTATGGAGTGCGCCATCGCCTGCCCCAAGGACTACCAGCCGGACGCTAAGATCATGGCCTGGGCCAAGGAGAACGGCACCTTCACTTGCAGTGAGGATATTTTGGCCTGCGCCAAAGACGCAGATGTGGTCTACACGGATGTATGGGCCTCTATGGGTCAGGAAGAAGAAAAAGCAGAGCGGGAAAAGATCTTTAAGAACTACCAGATCAACGACGAAGTAATGGCCGCCGCCAAGCCGGACGCTATGGTGCTCCACTGCCTGCCCGCTCACCGAGAGGAAGAGATTACCGCCAAAGTGTTTGAAGCCCATGCCAACGAGATCTTTGACGAGGCAGAAAACCGCCTGCACGCCCAAAAGGCCGTGCTTGTGAAGCTGTTAGGTTAAACTATGAAAAAACAGAAAGTATATCTTTGTCTGGAGAACGGACAAACCTTTGAGGGCTATCGTTTCGGTGCCGGTGGCGAAATTCAGGGTGAACTGGTATTTACCACCGGTATGGGCGGTTATATCGAGACCCTGACGGACCCCAGCTATTACGGCCAGATCGTGCTGCAAACCTTTCCCCTCATCGGTAACTACGGCTTTATCCCGGAAGATATGGAGAGCCCCAAAAGCTATGTAAGCGCCTATATCGTGCGTGAGTATTGCCAGGTGCCCTCCAACTTCCGCTGCCGGGAGACACTGGATGATTTCTTAAAATCCCAAGGCATTATCGGCGTCTACGGCGTAGATACCAGAGAGATCACAAAGACCATTCGGGAAAGCGGTGTAATGAATGCCGTGATCTGTGACGATCCCCGTGTGGTGGACTATAACAAAGTGCGGGACTATGCGGTCGCAGACGCAGTAAAAAGCGTGTCTGCTACCAAGCCTCAACTGCTGTCTGCCGACGAGCACAAGCACAATGTGGTGCTGCTGGACTACGGCGCCAAGGCCAACATTGCAAGAGAGCTGAACAAGCGTGGCTGCAATGTGGCGGTCATGCCTTACAACACCAAGGCGGAGGACATCTTAGCGCTGCACCCGGACGGCATTATGCTGTCTAACGGTCCCGGAGATCCGGCAGAGAACACCGCCGCCATTGCTCAGCTGAAAAAGCTCATCGGAAAAGCGCCTATTTTTGGCATTTGCCTGGGGCACCAACTGCTGGCGCTGGCTATGGGCTGCAAGACGGAAAAACTGAAATACGGTCACCGTGGCGTGAACCAGCCGGTAAAAGACCTGCAAACCGGGCGAACCTATATCTCCAGTCAAAACCACGGCTACGCGGTAGTGAACGATACCATTGAGGCCAGCGGCGGCACCCTGCGCTGGGTGAACGCCAACGACGGCACCTGCGAAGGGATCGACTACCCTGCCCAGAATGCCTTTACGGTACAGTTCCATCCGGAGGCGTGCAGCGGGCCCCACGACACCCGCTTTTTGTTCGACCGGTTTTTACAGATGATGGGAGGCGAGAGCCATGCCGCTGAATAAGAATATCAAAAAGGTACTGGTGATCGGCTCCGGCCCCATCGTCATCGGCCAGGCGGCAGAGTTTGACTATGCCGGCGCCCAGGCCTGCCGGGTGCTGAAAGACGCCGGACTGGAAGTGGTGTTGGTCAATTCCAACCCGGCCACCATTATGACGGACAAAGCGCTGGCGGACCATATTTATTTAGAGCCGCTGACGGAAGAGACCGTGAAGCGCATTATTGAAAAAGAGCACCCGGACTCCATCTTAGGCGGCCTGGGCGGCCAAACCGGCCTGACCATCAGTATGCAGCTGGCAAAGGACGGTTATTTGGACAAAATGGGCGTGACCCTGCTGGGCACAACTGCCCAGGCTATTGACAAAGCCGAGGACCGGCAGCTGTTCCGCGACACCATGATGAAGCTGGGCCAGCCTGTGGTCCCCAGCGACATTGCCACCACCCCGGAGCACGCACGGCAGATTGCCGCAGAGATTGGCTACCCGGTGATTATTCGTCCGGCCTTTACCCTTGGCGGTGCCGGCGGTGGCGTGGCTTATAACCAGCAGCAGCTGGATGTAATTGCCAAAAACGGTCTGATGCTCTCCCCCATTACCCAGGTGCTGGTGGAGCGGTACATTGCCGGTTGGAAAGAAATTGAATTTGAAGTGATGCGGGACAGCGCCGGCAATGTGATTGCCGTGTGCTCTATGGAAAACTTTGACCCGGTGGGCGTTCATACCGGTGACTCCATCGTCATTGCCCCGGCTGTGACCCTGGCGGACAAGGAGTACCAAATGCTCCGTTCCGCATCTCTGGATATTATCACCGAGCTGGGCATTGAGGGCGGCTGCAACTGTCAGTTTGCCCTGAACCAGGAGAGCATGGAGTACAGCGTGATTGAGGTCAATCCCCGCGTCAGCCGTTCCTCCGCCCTGGCGTCCAAGGCCACCGGCTATCCCATTGCCAAGGTGACCACCAAGATTGCTTTGGGTTATACCCTGGACGAGATTAAAAACGATGTAACCGGCAAAACCTGTGCCTGCTTTGAGCCGACCCTGGATTATGTGGTAGTCAAGGTGCCCAAGTGGCCCTTTGACAAGTTCGTCAACGCCTCCCGCAAGCTGGGCACCCAAATGAAAGCCACCGGCGAAGTGATGAGCATTGCACCCTGTTTTGAGGCCGCCATTATGAAGGCGGTGCGCGGCGCAGAAATCGGGCTGGACACACTGCATAACAAGGCTCTGGACGGACTGGATATACACGAGAAGCTGCACGATCAGGACGATCTGCGGCTGTTCTCCGTATTCGCTGCGCTGAAAAAGGGCGTGCGTATAGAGGAAATCCACCAAATCACCATGATCGACGAGTGGTTCCTGGCCAAGCTGAAAAACCTGGCGGATTATGAAAAAGAAATCACCGGGCTGCCCCTATCCCGGGAACAGTATATGCAGGGCAAGCACTACGGCTATACCGATGAAGCCCTGGCGCGCATCAGCGGCGGCTCTATTCCCTATCATCAGGACTGCGTCTATAAAATGGTAGACACCTGCGGTGCGGAATTCGCTGCAGAAACGCCCTACTTTTATTCTACCTATGACGCCCACTGCGAGGCCCGCAGCCTGCCCCAAAGCGGCAAGCAAAAGATCATTGTACTTGGCTCCGGCCCCATCCGCATTGGGCAGGGCATTGAGTTTGATTACAGCTCTGTGCACTGTGTGTGGACGCTAAAAGAGCTGGGCTATGAGGTCATTCTTATTAACAACAACCCGGAGACGGTATCCACTGACTTTGACACCGGCGATCGACTGTACTTTGAGCCGCTGTGCCCGGAAGATGTGATGCAGGTCATTCAGGTAGAAAAGCCCATTGGGGTGGTGGTGGCCTTTGGCGGCCAAACCGCCATTAAGCTGACTAAATTCCTGGATGAAAAAGGCATTACGATTTTGGGCACCAGTGCCGAGTCCATCGACATTGCCGAGGACCGGGAACGGTTTGACGCATTGCTGGAAAAATTCGGCATTTTCCGTCCCAAAGGCACCAGCGTGATGACCATGCCCCAGGCACTGGTGGCAGCCAACGAACTGGGCTATCCGGTGCTGCTGCGCCCCAGCTATGTGATCGGCGGGCAAAATATGACCATCGCCTACACGGATGATGATGTGCGCCGCTATATGGAGCTGATTCTGGCACAAGGGATTGAAAACCCGGTGCTGGTAGACAAGTATATGATGGGCACAGAGTTGGAAGTGGACTGCATCAGCGATGGCAAAGATGTGCTGATCCCCGGCATTATGGAGCATATTGAAAGGGCCGGCGTGCACTCCGGCGACTCTATTGCCGTGTATCCCCCTTACAACCTGAACGATGTGATGCTGCACCAGATCTGCGATGTAAGCGAAAAGCTGGCGCTGTCCTTGGGCACCAAGGGACTGGTTAACATTCAGTACCTGATTTATCGCAACGAGTTGTATGTAATCGAGGTGAACCCCAGAGCCTCCCGCACCATTCCCTATATCAGTAAAGTCACCGGCGTGCCCATGGTGGAACTGGCAACCAAAATCATGGTAGGTGAAAAGCTGCAAGACCTGGGCTACGGCACCGGGCTGTATCGCACGCCGCCGTACTTTGCAGTAAAAGTGCCGGTATTCAGCTTTGAAAAACTCAATGATGTAAATTCCCAGCTTGGGCCGGAGATGAAATCCACCGGTGAGGTGCTGGGCGTAGGCAAAAACTTGAACGAAGCGCTGTTTAAGGGGCTGGTATCTGCCGGGTATAAGGTAGAAAGCCAAAAACAGGGTCGCCACGGGGTACTCATCACCGTAACAAAGCAAGACCGGTTTGAGATCGTGGGTCTGGCGAAAAAGCTGGACGACATGGGCGCAGAGCTATGGGCAACGCCGGAGACGGCAGCGGCTATTCGCTCTCTGGGTATTGAGGTACATGTGGTCAACAAGCTGCGCCAGGACAACTCCATTATGGACTTGGTAGAGAGCGGCAAATTGGACTACATTGTCTACACCGGCAAAAGCGATAAGAAGTCCATTGCAGACTATATTAAGCTGCACAACCGGGCCAATCAGCTGGGCATTGCCACCCTGACCAGCCTGGACACCGCCAACGCCTTGGCAGATATTATCGCCTCTCGCTACAATCAAATGAACACCGAGCTGGTGGACATCAACCATATGCGCAGCGAAAAGGGCCTGCTGAAATTCACCAAAATGCAGGGCAGCGGCGACGACTACATTTTCTTCAACAACCAGTGCGGCATCATCACCTGTCCGGAGAGTCTGTCCATTGAATTCTCCGACCGGCACAAGGGTATCGGCGGAGACGGTATTGTACTGATTGAAAAGAGTGTGATTGCCGACGCCAGAATGCGCATTTTCAATATGGACGGCAGCGAGGGCCGTATGGCCGGCAACTCCATTCGCTGCGTGGGCAAGTACCTGTACGATAACGGCATGGTGCCCAAAACCGAGATGACCATTGCCACCGCCTCCGGCGTGCGGCACCTGCAACTGTTTACCCGCAACGGCAAGGTATCTTCTGTAACGGTAGATATGGGCAAGGCAGAGTTGAACCCGGCCAAGATCCCGGTTGACCTGCCTGGCGACAAAATCATCTGTCATCCGGTAACCATCGGCGACAATGAATACTGCATCACCTGCGTGGCTACCGGTAACCCCCACTGCGTAGTATTTGTAGACAATGTGGATAAGCTGGACTTACAACAGATCGGTCCGCAATTTGAAAACAGTCCCCTGTTCCCGGAGCGAGTAAACACGGAATTTGTGCGTGTCGTTAATGAGAGCACCATTAAAATGCGGGTGTGGGAGCGCGGCAACGGCGAGACCCCGGCCTGTGGCACCGGCGCCTGCGCAGCCGTTATAGCTGCGGTGGAAAACGGCTACTGCAAAAAAGGCGTTGATGTTACCGTAAAGGTGCGTGGCGGCGACCTGCTGGTAAACTACACCGACGACCGTATTACCCTTACCGGCGACTGCAACACCGTCTATAAGGGAGAGATCGAATATTAAAGCCTAAGAAAGGCAGCAAAAAGCGCGTACAGATTTCTGTACGCGCTTAAATTATGTTTTATTACAGTTTGACGATACCCAGCGTATCTAAAATAGAACTGATGAGAATGGCCAGCAGGCAAGGCGGTGCGATCCACTTAACCATCGCGGAATAAAACTTCTTCATCTTAAAGGGACCGTTCAGCTCAATTTCGTTGACAATCAGCTGGGGCTTCAGCACAAAGCCAACCATAATGCAGGTGAGCATACCCACAACCGGCATCAACAGACTGTTAGACACAAAGTCCAGGAAATCCAAAATGGAGAAACCAAAAATCGTAAAGGAGGACCACTTGCCAAAGCCCAAGGAGCAGCAAATGCCCAATGCCACGGCATATATATAACCTGTCTCTTATACACATCTCCGAGCCCACGAGACCGTACTAGA
>ERZ1027010.336-NODE-336-length-18467-cov-5.430100_pt1 | contig 18467 bp, 20 predicted proteins | sample MGYA00519448_ERZ1027010 | MGnify/ENA primary metagenome ERZ1027010 (study PRJEB26926, sample SAMN06164694) | human gut metagenome | biome: ENVO:00009003; feature: ENVO:2100002; material: ENVO:00002003 | host: Homo sapiens | place: USA | collected 2012 ... | reverse complement strand
AGATCTAGTACGGTCTCGTGGGCTCGGAGATGTGTATAAGAGACAGGCCATATCCCTGTAAAATTCGGGTTGGAATACCATGCCGTCGGTATATACCGCTGTAGCGTAGGACTGTTTCAGGCAGGAAGACGTGGCTCTGGTGAACAGTTTGGCTCTCTCCAGCAGGTTGGATTGGTCTCCGGTCACGGATACGAGGATATGAGCCTCGTGTTGTCGTGCCACTTCTGTTGCATCTTTCCACAGGTAGTTGCCCTGTGCATAGTGTTCCGCTTCTCCGTTGGGTACGGGACCGGGCATGATGGCTATTGCCAATGTCATGCCGCTGAACATTCCGACAAGTACGTCCCCGTTGTCGTCGTCATCGGTAAGGACGATTCCCCAGTCTTCCTCGAAGTCATGGATGAACTGTTTCTTGTCCCATTGATTTTGTGAAAGCAACACGGACGAGACAAAGCATCCTTTGATATTATCCTTTTCCATATAGTTCTTTCTTTTTGAGTCGTCAATTATTGAAGATTCTTGCGCAAGATAGGTATTTTACCCTGATTCCTTGGTACTTTCATCTGTTAATATACGATAAATGCAGGCCCTGCCTGTGACTTTACAGATAAAGGTTGCGCTCCGTTCAATAGATGCGCACATACTGTACTTCCCCGTCAAGCAGTTCAACATAGCGGTTGTCGGAAAAGCGCAATGTCTCCAGAGTCCTGCCTTCCTTCTTGACTTCCGATTTGTGGTATGGTTCGCCCCACGCGGCGATGACCATTTCCCTCGTCATGCCGGTATCGACCTTGCGGAAGGCAATCAGCTTCCCGTATTTCTCGCCGTACCGTTTTTCCAGCTGGCCGATACGTGCCGTGCTTACAAACTCGTACACCTCGTCACCGCCTATAGGAAATGCTTCCACACGGACACCGTCAGCACCTTCCATCAGCAGAAACGCCCCGTCACTGTTCATCTTCAGGCCGATGTCCACACAACGGTACTCCGCACCTTCAGCCGGGGTGATTACCTGACCGTCCTCGGTCTCGACGGCCTTGGCAAGTGACAGGAATGTCTGTCCGACAAAGCGTTTCAGTTTCTCATAATACCCTATACAGGTCATGCTCAGCGGATACCTGAATGGGTTGTAATACATCTCATCACCGCTTTCTTTTTCACGGAGCAGCAGGCAGCATCCAGCCGACAGGTAGTCTGTCTTTGTCCAGACCTTCACTACCTCGTAATATTTCCCCACCACCTCTTTAGCAGGGGTGGTACTGATGTTGACCGCCTTGTACACCGTTCGGTCATCCCCGGTAAGGAAATTGACCGTGTAGAAAGCATCCCAGTAGCCGTTCCTGTCATTTTTTACCCCATGCATGTACAGGGTCTGTCCCGGAAGGGAAGTGAAACTCCGCTTCTCCACGTTCGTCAGGCTGTCATAGGGGTGGGCATTTGTCACCGTGTACTCTTTCAGTCCATCGTTCTTGGGAACGATGTTAAGCTGTGCATGGGCATACATCACCGTGCACAGGAAGAAGGTTATAATTGGAATTGTTTTCATACTCAATCACTTTTTAAGTTTACAGGTGGCATCCGGGAAAGAGCACTCAGCTATTTGCCGGAAATAGAGAACAGGTACAGAGACAGTCCTATCCCGACGGCAAGAATCACTCCCAGCCAGAACCGGAAAGTTTTCGGACCGAGCAGATTCATCCAGAAGTTACCTCCTGTACTACCCGGACGGGAATACGTCCACTTCCAGCCACAGATGACACCGACAAGCCATATCAGAAGCAGGCCCGCCACGACCAGATAGTCGTAGCGGGGTTCCTGCTGTATCAGATTCGGAAAATCCTTTATTTTATCCAACCATTCCATATCTCACCGGTTTATTTTTTCAAGAGCGCCGCAAATTCTTTAAGCTGTGGCAGTCCGTCAAAGAAATCAACGTCAAATTTGGCCGTTGAGCCGTTGGCGAGGGTGATTGTCAGAATACCATTGTCGTAATTGTAGTTTGAACTGGATATTTCCGACAATGTAAAAGAACGCATCTCAACATTTCCTTTCACGATGACCGGGTATGTCACCTTATCGCCGTCAACCGTGATGATACAGCTTTTGGCAGCCAACTTGCGGGCCTTATGTATCTTCCGCCAGGCTCTGAACAGCATGTACAGTCCGACAAGGGCAAGGATGATGGCTGTTGGTAACGGTCCGAGGATGCGAAGTGTACCGACTTTTATACCGAAAGGATAAACTACCGGTACTATTATCAGTCCGGCACCGACAAGGATTTCAGTCAGATTGTCCTTGATGGACGATTTGGAAGAATAATTGAATGTAGCCATATTCGGATATTAGTGAAGTTATTCGTTCGGTGATATTATTTTATGAAAAAGTACCAGATAAGCAGAACCGCGGTGATGATTATGGACAGGACCGTCATGGCCGACCTGTATTTTTCGACAGCAGGCGATTCCTGCGGAGCTTCAAATTCCAGTATCGTAGGTGCTTGGCCTATCGCGCTATTAGGAATAGCCTCTATCTTGAACTCGTTGGGCTGTTTTTCAATGCCGATCAAGGCATAGGCACAATCAAGCTGATTGGCCTTTCTTGGCGAGAATACCGATTTGCTGAACAGGATGACGCCGTCATAATGATCGCTTATTTCCATTACCGAATCCATATCCCGTTGTCCTGTCAGTATATGACGGCCTGTATCAGGATCTACTATGTAATAGTCATAGCCACAGGACTGTACGGAATCATAACGGATTTCACCGATTTCCAGCGTATCCACTTCAGCCTTGATGCTCTGAAGGGTGGCCTCGTCAATTTCAGTCCCTTTCAACGGGCAGGCATACAGGCAATAGCGGCTGTCTTCGTGCATCACGGTTCTGATGGGATAGAGGTTTACTACTTTGCGGTTTTCCAGTTTGAGGTATGTCTTAGACAATTTGCCGATTGCTTTCCCGTTATAACCGGCGGAACAGCACCTCCTTCAAGGATGGCTGACAGATTTTTAAGTTCGATCATGTTGTAATTCTTTTTATTCGTTTTCGATATATTGTTGATTATTTGATTTCATTTTCTACAGTGAGACAGAAGTTCACCTCCCTGTACAGTTGTTCCAGCAGATGTTCGTCATCCAGCGACTTCCTGCCGGGACGTAAGAAACCGTCCGGAGTGTCGGATGCGTAGTAGAACATGTTCCCGTTGAAGGAGAGCATCAGGTCACGGCTGAAGGATTTCCGCAGGGCGGTCAGCTTCCGCATCATCGCCGGCGTAAGTACCATACGGGCTTCCACCTCGTCATCCGCATATACGGCAAAGTACTTCTCGAACTCCGGATCCTCCAGATGCAGGAACTTCGCCCCGTATTTGTCTTTCATCCCCTGAACGGTCTGTGCAAGATAACCGATCTTGTTTTCCAGATGGTCCGGCAGCAGCATCACGTAGCCCCTGAAAGTGCGGTTCAGACGGCAACATCCGAACATCCCTCTGAAGCTGTGCATCGTACTTTCTATGCGGGCACCGAAAATCGGACGGATGAAATACTGGTACGGCACTTCAAGAAAATTGAATGCCGAGAAATCCTTCGAATTGGCTGAAGTCACACCGGTATCCACGACAGTCATCATGCCATTTCCGACGGGAATGTCAAGACGGCCGTAACAGGTCGAACTTACCGAATTGCCCGATGACAATGCCGTTCCGAACAGGCGGCTGTCCGCAAAGACTTTCGGCTGTATGGAACCGGAAGGATTGTACCTTGCTCCCGGGAACAGCAGGTAGATGATGTGGGCCATCGTGTAGGTTTCCCTCTTGTTCAGCGCGGCAAAACATTTCATGAATGCGAAATGAAGTACAAAAAATACGGCAAAGCCTATCATGAGGTATTTTCCCGTGGTGACGGAAGTCTCATAGTCAGTACGGTCCACGAGGAATCCGCCGAAGATACAGAAACCGAACCACACGACGGTACACAGATAGACAATGGAGGTCAGGATGCGGAACACAATCCGGAGCATCCTGATACGGGACATCTCTTTCTTCATGTGAAGGGAAATGCCCTTGAAATCTATATTCTGACTTTCTTCCATGCTTTACTTGAATAATTCTCCCACTTTCACTTCCTTGATCTCACTTTCCGGGAACTCTATCAACTCCTGCTGCTCATGCTTGCGCCAGGATGCGATTATCGACGACGGAAACATTTCAATGTAATTGTTATAATCGGTAGCAGCGGCATTGTAGGTGCGCCGGATTGCCTGCAGCTCATTCTCCATGTCCTCGATCTGGACCTGAAGATGAAGGAACTGCTGGTTCGCCTTCAGCTCCGGGTAGTCTTCCACCGCCACATTCAGTCTTGACAGAAGCGAGGACATTTCCGTACCGCTTTTTATCTGCTCGGACTCTGTAGCGTTCGAAGCCCTTGACCGCAAATCGGCAATGCGGGTGAGAATCTCATTCTCGTGCCCCATGTATGCCTTTACGGATGCGACAAGATTGGGGATCAGGTTATTCCTCTGTTTGAGGACCACGCAGATACCGCTTCTGCATTGCTTGACCCGGTTCTTCTTTGCAATAAGGCTGTTGTTAGTGAATACTGCCCATAAAATAATTATGAGCAGTACCACGATAATACATATAACGGCTATAATCATATTTTCAGATGGATTTAGACATACAATTCAGCCGGTATGACTCTGATTGTCCCTTCCCAGTAGAAGTGGGGGACGATGCCGTCTGAAGGAAGATAGCCTTGGGGAAGTTCCTTGTAATAAAGGACAAGTTTCCTTACTTCCACATCGGCGCCTTCCACGATTTCACCACTCAGTTTCACGGTTGACCAGCAGTCCTCCTCCTTGGCAAGACTGACTACGCCCTCACATCCGGGAGCTACCGGCTGCCTGCCTTCACACATGTTGCGCAGCTTTTCCATCACTCTCTTCAGCCATTCCACATCGTTCATGTGTCCCTTGTCCAGTGCGTATATGCCAATACCATGGAAAGAGTCGTCCTTGTGCTTCACGCCTTTCCACGCCTCTGCCGGGGCACTGACAATCCCCGCGTAAACGATATATCCTTCCGTGAATTTTCTCAACCACTTGCTTTTGCCCAGCCATGGTGCCTTTCCTGCAAGTTTCTTGAAGAACTCGGTCTCAGAACTGCGTGGCGTCTGCATGTACGGTTTCATCTTGTCAAGCTGTGTCGGGTTCTTGTACAGTTCCCTGTCTCGCTTGGCTTCTTCGGCCTCCTTTGCACGCCGTGCGGCCAGTTTCTCCCTGTATTTACTTACGTCAAGACCTTGTGCTTCCATTTGGTCAAGATCATTCTCTGTCATGGTTTTCTCCCATTCTGTTGCTGCATTTTTGAAAAGTGCCATAATCGTAAAACTTTTAAGATATTGTTGATCCTATTTTTTTCGGATTCTACCATTCGATTGCCTTCCAAGGGGAATCTTCTTTATTGAGAAGCGCTCCCACGACTTCATCAGCAGTCTCGTAGTCATCTGTTTCGCCTCTCCATATTCCGCGTCCCACGGCAAAGCTGTTGCCGTATTCTTCCCACGAATTGAAGGATTCCTTGGCTATGCCGGCAGTGGTTCTGATGGCTTCCCACATTTCGTCTTCATTGATGTAGCCGCAGATGAAAGCCCAACGGGCCATGTTCACGGCACGTACAAGGTCCCATGCCAGCACGGTTTCGGGCAGGTCCGCTTCCGTCGTTTCATTTACTCCCATTACAAATTCAGCTATCGTGAACGCATCGCCGATCTTGCTGTCCTCGTCCGCCTTTTCTTCCTCGGTGATGGCCTCGATTCCACGCTGGCGGATTTCAGTCAAGGCCGGATCCGCACCGGCATGTTGGCCTTCGTTCAGCAGCCATGAGATGGTCTCCAGGGCACTCTTCCTGTCAGTAACTTCCCACCATTCCTCAAGCATTTCCTTAAGGGTGTCCGTGCCTGCTGTACTTTCAAGGGAGTCCACGTTGTCATCGTTGTATAGGAACAGAGGTGCCCCATAAGCCAGAAGTCTGTTCTGTTCAGGTGTCAGGCTGTTGTCGCCCTTGCGGGTGATTTCCCAACCTGCATATACGTCAAAACCGTCCGAGAAATCCGGTAAACCTTCCGGCATGAATCCGGCATTCATTGCCTGCTGCATCATGTTCCCTGCGAACTCAATGTTTTTGCTGTAGGTCTCCATTATCGCCTCGGGATCCTGGGCGGATTCTGCCATCATCTTTGCCTGGTATGCCTGTGCCTCCGCAACTCCCGGGAACATCTCGGCCGAGTCCTGCATCAGCTTTTCATGCATCTTCATCAGGTCGGTTCCTTCAAATCCGGGTATATTGCCATACAAGGCTTGCGCCTGTTCCAGTGCTGCTTTCATGGCCTGAGCCTGTGCTTCTCTTGCGATTTCCTCGGGTGTCTGAGGTGTCTTCTTGGTTTCTTCTGCCATATCTTTCTAATATTAAATTTGTTAATGAATATCTTACCTGTTTATTCCGCTCCGTTTTCAAGAAGTTTTTCCACGATTTCGTTGAAGCCGCGCTCTCCTGCATAGTACAGGGCGGTGTGCTGGAGGTTGTCTGAGATGCTAACATTCGCGTGAAATTCAAGCAGGACGGACACAAAATCGTTGTGGCCCTCCTTGGCTGCAAGAATAAGCGGGGTTTCCCCGTTGTCATTCTGTGCGTCAACCGCAGCTTTGGCCTTCAGCAGAGCCTCGCCTATAAAGCGGTTACCTGAAATGGCCGCGTAATGTATCGGGGCATTGCCGCTCAGCATAGCTTTGCCGGGATCGGCTCCGGTCCCGAGAAGAAGGTTGACCATGACAAGATTCCCCTGCATACAGGCGAGTATCAGCGGAGTCTCTCCGCCGTCATTCGTCGAGTCAAGCATGGACTTGTCTGACAGGAGCAGCGTGCGGACAATTTCACCCTGTCCGTTATACACGGCCTGATGAAGCGGGGTGTTGCCACGTGCATCCCGGTCATTCCCGCACGAGAGTCGGGCGACCACTTCCCGCAGCCCGTGGGCTGTGGCATAGTCGATGGCCTTGTGGCCGGAGGCATCGGCGACCTCCGTATCGGCTCCCTGATCCATCAGGAAAAGGGCGGCATCTGTACGCTTGTTGTCAAGCAGGCATATTAGCGGGGTTCGTCCTTCATTGTCCGTCACGTTGATGTCGGCCCCCTTCTGGAGCAGCTTCCCGAGGATTTCCTTGTTGCCGCTCCGTGCCGCCGCGTGGAGCGGGCTTTCGGAACGGTTGTTGATACATGACGCGTCGGCATCGTTGTCAAGAAGCAGAGCCACTATGTCCCTGTAACCTTTCTGACAGGCATAATAAAGAGCAGTGTTTCCTTCCTGATCCCTTTTGTTGATGTCAATTCCTCCCTTTTTCAGGAATATCTGGACAATGCTTTTCTGCCCGTTTCGGCAAGCATTGAGAAATGTCTGGTTGTTGTCCATATATCTTTGTTTAAGAATATTTCAATAATAGTCTTACGAGATTGTCATTGTTGTAGTCTGCCGCCACGTCCATGGCCGTTTTGCCTTCATTGTTTACGGCATTTACGTCAGGCAGCTTGAAGTCCAGCAGGAGTTCAATCGCTTTCTGTGCCATGCTGTCACGACAACATGCCGCCACATAATGCAGGAGGGTGTTTCCCCGGTTGTCCGTCTTGTTCACGTCAGCTCCGGCTTCGAGAAGCTTTTCGAGGATTTCCGTGGGGTCGTCAGAACCGGCTGACCAGCCATAAGGCACATATTTTTCGTTCGCCTTATGACCGCCGAAGAGAATCATCATGGGAGTCTGGCCGGAGAGATTGGCGGTGTTCGGGTCTGCCTTTCCCTTGAGCAGCCAACCGAATGCCGTTTTACCCAACCTGTAGCCGGTATGGCGGCAGGAAAGGGCAAGTGCCGTGTTGCCTTCCGTATCAACAGGAAGCTCGGGATTCCAGCCTTTTTCCTTCATCAGGTCAAGCAGCCCCTTGTAAACCTCGGTATCCTTGCAGAAATAGTCCTTACTCACCCATACCGAAAAAGCCGTCTCTTCATTCGGGAAACGGTAATTCGGATTCGCTCCGCCGTTCAGAATCATGGCCGGAGCATCCTGTATGCTGTCAAACCAACTGAACGCACAAGCGAGGGGCGACTTGCTTTCAAAGTCATACATATCCTTGTGCTCACACACCGTCTGCAGGTCTGCACCCGAACGCAGAATGGCATCCAGTGCCTCCATATCCTTCATGTACATAGCCTGGAATATGTCCATGTTGCCGTGCAAGGCCGAAAGTTCGTCAACATCGGGGTCGCTTCCGGAAAGGAAGGCCGCGATCTTCATCGCCTTGTTCTCTATGGCGGCATCCCAGGCTGTCTTTCCACTGTTTGACTTGTCTTCCGGATCGGCCTTGTCTTCTTCAACAAGCCTTCTGGCAAGTCGGTAGGCGGTTTCGCCATCATCCTCCAGCCTTGCAATCCTGCTCCTGATTTCCTCTATCTTGTTTTCGGGGTAACGGTATTGTACGGATTCGTCCAGTTCCTTTTTCGCGAACCGGATATCCCTTCTGATGTCGCCTGAAGCGGCACAAAAACCGAAAAGCACGTTCTCGCCGTTAAGGTCGGTTGAGTTGACGCGTGCTCCGGAATCTATGATCGCTTCCGCCATCTTGAAATGACGGTTCCTTATGCACTCGATAAGGGCCGTCGTATTCTTGGCCGAACGCGGTATATTCGCTCCTTGTTCTATGAGCATGACGGCTATTTCTTTCAGTTTGTCTTCATCTGCACAGCCGGCACTGGTTCTGCCGAGGATATGAATCGGGGTGGAACCGTTTGCATCCTTCGTGTTGGGTTCGGCATCACGTTCAAGAAGTATCTTGACCCCCTCCGTGTCTCCATACTGGCAGGCAAGATGCAACGGAGAACGGTCTTCGTACTGTTCGTCGCTGTCATCGACGGGCACTTCCCGGAGCGCCTGATGAATTGCATCCTTCGGCTGACTTGTCGAATAAAGTCTGTATATGTCACTGTATTTCATGGTTGTATGTTTTTTATCAGTTCTTCAATGTGTTGATATTTATTGCCCAAACGGGCGTGGATAGTCCGCACCTCCGTGTGCAGGTGCAGTCTGGCCGACACTTTCGCTTTCAGCCTCAACAGTTGTACGGCGGCGAGGTTATCGGGAGCATCCTCCGGCATGGGACAACCGGCAGGGCTTTTTTCGTATTCCCAGCGGAGGACGGCTTCCGGCAGGTTTTCCGGCAGACGTTCCGTTAACGGTGGCAGCAGCCTCTCCGCTTCCAACAGCAGGGAACGGCAGTCATTATACAGAGAAAGGTAGTAGTAGCATAACGCCTTGTTGTAAAGTGTCGGCAGGTCAGACTTTCCTGCCTGCGTGAAACAGGAGAAGGCAAAGGCATATTCGCCACTTACCATATAGGTAATACCTGCGGAAAAAAGTTCTTTTTTCTGGGATTCAGGCATGGTTTGTTTATTTCCATATATTCCAATCATAGATACTTAAACACTAAAAGAGATTTCAGACTGTTATGGGTGGAAACAAAAAACCGACGATATTCGGGCGCAGAGAACGCTCCCCAGTACCGTCGGACCATAAAAATATCCTGCCTTTTTTGAGACAATATGGCAGAGGATGAGTATTTATAGGAACTTTTGTCGTAAGACAAGGATAACCCCGGATAATTGATTCCGGTAATCCATTGTAAATTAAATGTTTTATTATATATTGACGCGCGATAATTGTGTGTGTGTGTGTGTGTGTGTGTGTGTGTTTACACGAATTTTCCACACTGCCAAATTATCAATACACTTTTTAAGGGAATATGTAAGGTAACTAATGCACACAAGAAAAACGTCCGCTTTATGCGAAGCTTCGCTCAAACAAATATCATTTGTTAAAATCGAGCGACTTACAATGTATCCATTGTCATACATATCAGTTTATTAGAGTGAATACTTCTTCAAATACAAAATTAGAAAAATGTTTTGTTCTGCAATGAAATAACCGACACTTTTTTCAGGGAAAAATAAAAATGGCTTTATTATAATTGCCTTGTACCATAGAAAACGGGCAGAGAGCATGCAGTTGCTCATCTGCCCGTCCTGTAGGGAGAACCGTTTCATGCCGCTATCGGATTCACTTTCAATGTAGTCTGAAAGATGAACGCCTCTACTTTCATGTTGATTATGAAACATTGTTGGTGTGCGTGATAAGACTTCATGCCTTATTCAAACCTAAATCCAACGGGCACAAAAACAAGTAAATAATTATTCAATGTCTTGAGATTATTAAATACCGCAAAGGCAGTAAGGAATATAGCAGATTGGATTATTCTAAAAGGCCAAATTTATATCTTCTTTTGGCGGCATATTACAAGGAACTTGCCACCCGTTCAGGGGGGCTCTTGTGGAAACGGAACTAACAAACAAGCAGTAATTTCGTTTCTTGTTCATGGTAAAGACTACGACAACAAATCCGGTAGCGGTATTTACTGTTATTTAGGTCAGCCACGGGTTTCGATACGGGTCATAATCTGTTTGGAAAGTAGCCAGTTGCCAATCGGTAACCGGCTTTTTCGTGTCATCGACTTTACGGGGGATTTGTGGATTAAGTCGCAATTTGGCGGCATCATTAAGCCATTTCATGCTGTCCTCGTAATCGCGCATACGGACAACACTGACATTATTCGGGGCAATGAGTTTCGTGAGCTCGTAGATAGCCAATCGAACCATATGCTTCTTGAGGTTGTAGTTTCGTGGATCGTGTAATGATAGGTTTAGACCGACTTGCGGCGTGTCCGCGTTCACATCCGTTTCCGGGTAAAATACCCGTCCGTCATAAACTACATATTCGTGTTCCGACAATTCGTAGGCATTGTATGATGAATCGTAATCGGCTATGGCTCCCCAACAGTCGGACACCATAGGGTCAAGATTGCAATCGAAACAGTCAAGCGTCATCAAAGTATAGAACGCCCCTTCATATTCAACGACTGACCACAGAGGATACTCGACAGGCTGCCATAACGTGACTTCCGTCTCGATCCAACCGCCGACCATCGGGATACGGATATCATCGAACTTGTACCCGTTTTCGGCAAGGCAAATATAGACAACACCGTTGTAGTTTACTTTATCACCCGGATAATAGGTGTTGAACTGGGAGTAATTTACAACTTGTCCCGCATCGACGTGGATATCGGAACACTCTTCCCAATAGATTGCCGTTGCCGGCTTGCGATAGCCGCTGACGGAGCGTATCACCTCATGGATTTGTCCCTCGAAATAGACATGCACACCCACGGGATAGGTAATTCGATGGTCGTATTCGGCGATATATTTTCCTTTTGCAAGTTCCTTTTCAATCTCGTAGTTCTCTGACAAATATTCCACAATGCTCATCTCCGCCGATTCTTCCGCCTGGATGAATCGTGCATCATTGCCCCGCGTGAGTTGTGCTAGTGCTTCCGGAGTAATTATCCCAAGATAGTCGTCATTATTGAGAAACCGTCTGTACATATCCTTGTTCCGTTATTAGTATGAAAATCCTTCCTGAATTACCGATGTGGAGACCACATACCCGTTCCCGTCGCCTCCGCTCTTGAACTTGTACCAGCTGTCGCGCAGGTAGTAACAGAGCAGGTAGTCAAGGCAGTCGGACAAGTGTCCATACCGTTCATATTTGACACCGGTTTTCGGGTCGGTGGTCTTCTGTTTGCTCTTGGTACCGTCCTCGTTACGAAGCTGGTAAATCAGATCCTGGGTAAGTTTGCGACATTTGATATCGATTTGTATCTCCCAGCCTTCATAGCCCCCGAATACCTCGTTGACGAACTCGCACCGTGTAGCCTGCGGAGGCTGCTTGCGTAACAGCTTTACCTTCGGTCGCAGGATTCCTCTGCCGAAAGTGTCCGTGATGATGGTATAGTTGTTGATGCCGTCCTCGTTGGTGGTGGAGCGTTGTAACCCGGAAGGGTCACCGGTCACATCCACTCCGCCAATATGCTTGTCCCGGTAAAGTTTTAAGCGTACTTTCCGTGCCAACGCAGGTGTGTTGTTCTCCTTTTCCTCCGGCTTGCCGAGTATCTCTTCCAGTATATAGACCTTCCTGTTTTCATAGTCTATTTGTGCGGAGAGCACCGACATTTGGGGGGCAACATTGAAGTCCCACACCGTGATGAGCGGCTTGGTCGGATCGTATGCTTTTTCTTTCAGTCCGGTAACGAGATGCCGGGAGCCGTCGAAACTGTTATAAATCGCCATATCGTTGGCTTCCACGAAATCCCAGTTGCCATAGAGCAGGCGTTCCTTTGTCGCCTGATCCCGGATCTTGTTCAGGGCCGCCTCGTACACCTGACGGAAAGCGATATTCGGGTTGTCAAACACGGAAAAAGGTATATACGCTTCACCCTCGCGGCAGATGACCTTGTCTCCGTTTTCGTCCTGCACGAAGCGGGAACGCACCCAGTTAATCGTCGGATTGGTGGTGAGCAGCATTCTCGGGGTCTTGAATGTCTCATGGGTTCTCCAGCGGAGACGGGAGAACAGTACTTCGACGGCCCGTTCCGAGATTTCCGACACCTCATCCACCATGGCGATGGTATATTCCGAAGAGCCGAAACGCTCGAAGTTGGGGTCGCTGGGGATATCCGCCATCTCCTTCATGATGATGACCGAGTCATTCCAGAATGTGAGCGTGCCTTCGAGGTTGTTTATCTTGTAGTTTGTATCCTCTTTCAGTCCCCAGTCCTTCAGAATCGACTTGATGGTGTTCCATGTCGATTCCTTTAACGACTTGAGTGTCTTACGGGCCACCACCGCACGGATATTCTCGAACCGAATACATGAAGACACCAGCCAAACGCTGCCGATATACGATTTTCCGCCGCCGGCCGCTCCGCCTCCCAGTATCAGCTGCGGCAGGTTCTGCGACTTGCAATGCCTGCATTGAGGCCTGTACTGAGGGTTGCCTTGCTGGTCATAACCGATAAGGATTTGCTCGATCTCCCCGCCACAATGGGGACAATAGTTCGGTTGCAACAGTTTCCAGAGTTCATACTGCCGTGGGGACGGTTTGAACTCGATGCGCAGGTTTCTGGGTGGTTTGAGCCTGTTGACCGCCATTCGATTTATATAATCTGAATGGTTATGTCCCTTTCGGACTCGAGCATGGCATACAGTTTTTGGAATGTAGTACGGGATTCCAAAACTTTTCCCTTGACCGTATTCTTTCCCACGATGATACAACCGGCGGAATCTCCCTCGGTGTTGCCTGAATGGATCAGGATGCCGAGGAAATGAGGTACATCGTGCAGATATGGCATTTTTTTCTTGTACTTGGGGCTGTACTGAAGGGTAACTTTATAAGTCCCGGCAGGAATGGCGGTCTTGGAATAGACCTTTTCCTTGCAGGTACAGGAACGGCCGCGAGGAGTATCCGGACAGGTTGCCGGAAGTTCCCTCACGGCATCTTCGATGGTATTACAGAAAAATTTGCCGTCGATGGACAGGTCGCCTATGGTATAGGTCTGACCTTTGAATTTGCGGTTGAGTGTCAGCTTCATACTTCGATACTATTTGTATCGAAAGAGTAGAGACGGACGCCGGCTAATGTTTATTATATGTGTTTGTAAAAGGAGGATATTTCAGGAAATGATGTATCTTTGTGAACGGATTGACAGTATTTAATCAAGAGTTAATATGACAAAAGCGGATATCGTCAGGGAAATAGCAACGCAGACCGGTCTGGAGAAGCAGGTCGTGTTACAAGTTGTCGAAGGATTCATGGATAGCGTAAAGTCTTCCATGATAAACGGCGAGGAGGTTTATCTTCGCGGCTTCGGTTCTTTTATCATCAAACACCGTGCGGAAAAGACAGCACGCAACATAAGCAGGAATACCACGATAATAGTGCCTGCCCACAATATCCCGGCATTCAAACCGTCAAAAGCCTTTGCAGGAAGGATGAAATCAGACAAATAAGGTGATTATATGCAACAGGAGCGTTATTCAGATGCTCCTGTTACTTTATACAGGGCAACGAGGTTGGCATTGTCCGATTGGAACAGGAAACGGCCGTTGCTTAAAAGGCATTCGTGGATGGTGTTGTCATTAGGATCCGACTCCAATAAAGCCCCCGCCTTGTTTTCATCGATAAGCAGCATTTCTATGCCTTGTACGGTGGCGGCAGTTGCATCAGCAGGAATTTTCAAAAGTTCATCCATCAGATTCATGTCGTTCATAATATCTCCGTATTTGGCTTGAGTCCCGTCAAGCATTCAATGTACCAAGACCAAAAAGCGTGGGACATAACCCGTAGCACCGAGGTTCTGGTAAACCTATCCGCAAACAAGTTAAGCCCACGCAAAAGCATAGGCGAAAACTGTTTGTCCTGCGGATAAGTGAAATTTACCAGATTTCGGTGCATGACAAAAGCTAACGCTTTCCGTATTTTATTATGTCGTTCTGCCAATATGGTTTTTATGCCGCATCTGCAGAAGAACCGGCCATTATGTGATAACGACCGGACGTGTAAAGGTTATTTTTTAGACTCTTCCAAGGAAAGCTTACGAAACTCTTTCATCAGTTTTTCCAATTCCAACGAAGTCTTGCGGGCACGGGTACCTGCGGCCTTGTTGCCTTTTTCAATCTGAAGTGCCGCATCCGTGGAGAATGTAGCATATACTTCCTGTATTTTTGAAACCAATTCTTTCATATAAATTCTATTTAAGTTATTGACCACAAAGGTAATGAAAATAATCGAGAATAAGAGCGATTTTGTCAATATTGCAAATATCACATTGGTAATCAATGACTTTTAACAGCCATTATACCGTATGATTTATCCATCAGAGAAATTGTCAAGGTGTTTACAACTTTATGGATATGTCTGGTCAGAACATTTCTTCCATCTGCCGCTTGATTTCTTCCCGCTTTGTATTCTTGTAGTAATGCTTATAGATGGTCAATGGGCTGTTACCAGCCATCTCTGCAACCACATACGGATTATTACCGGCATCTACCATCTTCGATATGAAAGAGCCACGGGCGGAATACCATGTGATGTTTTCTTTAATGCGCAGCATCTTGCATGCTTTCGTCAAGGTTTGTGAAAGGCGTGTGGAAATTTGCTTGACACGTGTAGTCTTCTTGGAAGTGGTCGTGTGTTTATGAGTAAAAACAGGAAATACATAATTTCCATAACTTTGCCCACGGTATTTATTCATGATGGCTTTTGCTTTACTGAGTAATTCCGGTTTGGCTGTTTTGGGAAACTTGATACGTTCATAGACGATGCGGTCTTCCTGGACCAAATCCCATGTCAGGTTACATACATCGACATTCGCCATACCTCCGGTATAGTAGCTGAACAGGAACAAATCAAGATGCAACTGCTCTTTTTTCGTAAACAAGGTACGGTCAACATTTGCGATTTTAGCTATGACTGTTTCCGGAACTGCTCTTGAAGTGGTTTCCGGCCAATTAATATCATCACCGAGACAGAGGAAGTTATCCATATTCACCCCGTACATCTCTTTCTTTTCTGCCTGCCTGCATACGGCACGGAGCAACCTTAGTTTGTGTGTAAGTCCGGCCTTGTTGCCATTTCTGATACCTCTTTCTTTAAGCCAAAACGCAAAGTCAAGAAGAAACTCTTCTGTAATATCCGTAAAGAAATAAGAGGAAAAGGCTTTTTCATATTTTTCCTTTGTAAACGCCTGCAGTTCACGCTTGAGATAGACATACCGTTTAGCATTGGTCGTGCTGTCGACAATCTGACCGTTCTTGATGCGTTTCTTGTTTTTGAATGTCTCTTCAAGATAATCGATCATCTGCTGGACACTCTTTACTTTGACCTCGGGTTTGGCCGCCTTGATTTCATCGAAGCAATGTGATAGCTGGACGGGCGACCAGTTCCTGCCTTCCATCTCCCAGGTATCGGCGACATGCAGATATTTGGTTCGCAAATCGAAAAGCAGTTTGTTCTTGGTAGTGGCCTCCGCACTCCCTACACGGAAACTCTGAGACTTGACATCCCAGTCTTTTAATAGCCCTGTGATGTTTATAACCTTCGGCACACGGGCGTAACCGGTCTTGAAGAAAATTATCTCCAGCTTGACCATCTTGGTGTCTTTCGGGTTCTGCTTACCCCTGATGTTAATCGTGTACATAGACTGATAACGAGTTAGTTAATGACTTATTATTAATTCGCATTAGTAGGAATCAATTGGTATTAATTAACCTACATAGAAACCTACATGAAAAGAGTAGTTTCCTTAGCGAAATAATGTTTATACGGATAAATCCGTACTTGTGTCATTTACTAACTCGTTATCAATCAACTATTTTTCCTAATCACAAAAGTTGTGTCCGAAAAAAGGGTGTGCCATAACAGATCTTTCTCTATTTTTTTTATCTTTGTCCGAATACTAAAAACACGCACAAGATTATGAAAAAGCTATTCATTCTATTTACACTCCTGTTACAGCTTTTGTCACCCATTTACCCGCAACAAGCCACAACAGTAATCACTCCCAGTCTGAAATACGGTAAACCCTCCAAAGAAGAACTCTTGTTCACCACTTATACTCCGGATACTACTGCCACAGCCCTCTATCTGTTCCACCAGGGGCAGAGCAACTTTACCTACCACGATGGTTTTCAACTGATAACAGAACACTGGATACGCATAAAAATCCTGAAGCCACAGGGAACGGCATACGCCGATGTTTCTGTCCCGTTTTATGCCCCTACGGATAAAGAGGAAGGAGAAGAAAGGGCCAGCGAAGTAGAAGGTTGCTCTTATAACATGGAAAACGGGAAATGTGTAAAAACACCTATGAAACGCGAATCCATATCTTTCGAACGGATTGACAACCGATACAAAATTCTTAAATTCTCCCTACCCGCTGTCAAGGAGGGGACTATTATCGAATATCACTACAAGCTCTACTCCGACTACTTCATCCACATAGATAACTGGATGATGCAAGAAGAACTGCCCATGCTATACAACCAATACAAAATCACAATTCCCAATGTATTCATCTACAACATCGAACTTCGGGGAAAAGACTACATACAAATGAAACAAAAAGAATCTGCCCTTCACGCAACGGCACGTGAAGGTGGAACGGCAGGAATCAACAAAGATTTCACTATCCTGGCACAAGAAACGACATTCATTTCTCAGAACCTCCCAGCTATCCGTCAGGACGAACCCTATTGCTGGTGTCCGGAAGATTATAAAGTACAAATAAGTTTTGACCTACAAGGTACCAACTTCCCCGGCAAAGAATACGAACCATATAGCCAGAAATGGGAAGATGTAGATAAACAACTGATTAAGCCGGAGAATACACAATTCGGCGTGTTCCTCTCTTTCATCAACCCGTTCCGCCCGGAGACCAAAGAGATTTTTACCAGCAAAATGAATTTTGAGGAAAGAATCATCCACTCATTCCGTCTGCTAAAAAAGAAACTGGCTTGGAACGGAAGATATAATCTTTATAGCAAAGACCTCGAAAAAGTAATTCAAAAAGGAAGCGGCAGCAATGCTGATCTGAATTTTATCCTAATCAGCATCCTTAAAGACTTCGGGCTGAAAGCCTACCCTGTTGTTTTAAGCCGCCGTTCAGCAGGAATGTTGCCTCATAATTTCCCGTCTCTGCAAAAGCTTAATACCTTCGTTATCGCCGTTTACGATACGGACAAAGAAAAATACGTCTTTTTGGACAGTTCAATGGATATTCCTTCTCTTAACATTCTGCCGCCCGACTTGTCTGTTAACCAAGCACGCATACTTTCGCCAACAGAAAAGGAGGAGAACAAATGGGTAGACTTAATGATGCTCACAGAAAACACAAGCTTTATGAACATTAAAGCTAAATTAGAAGGTAACCTAATTAAAGGACACCGCAGTACAGTCTTGCACGGACAGGAAGCGGTGGAATACCAGAAAAAGAGACAACAAGAACAAGACAGTATCGTTCCAGACCCCACAACCGAAATTACCCCGAAAGACAGGCTAACCGTCACCAACCTAAAAGTGGAACATACGGAAAACGATCCGGGTACGATAAAAGAGGAACTCGACTTCACCATACAAACCGAACAGGTAGGTGATCACCTCTACATCAATCCGATGCTTTTCCCACAACTGGAGACCAATCCATTTATTCAGACCGACCGAGTGCTTCCTGTCGAATTTCCATATCCGTATAAATTCACATTATTATGCAAATTGGCCCTTCCCGAAGGCTATGAAGTGGAAGAACTACCCCAATCGCAATTTATCCGAGCAGAGGGGGATCATCTGCAATGCAGATATATGATTCAAAAACAAGGGAATACGATCCTGGTCAGCTACAGATTCCACCTCAAAGAATATATATTCCTTCCTGAACATTATAAACAACTGCAAGATATGTGGACAAAAATCATTGAGAAGAAT
>ERZ1027010.317-NODE-317-length-18800-cov-8.175247_pt1 | contig 18800 bp, 19 predicted proteins | sample MGYA00519448_ERZ1027010 | MGnify/ENA primary metagenome ERZ1027010 (study PRJEB26926, sample SAMN06164694) | human gut metagenome | biome: ENVO:00009003; feature: ENVO:2100002; material: ENVO:00002003 | host: Homo sapiens | place: USA | collected 2012 ... | reverse complement strand
TCGGAGATGTGTATAAGAGACAGATATATTGGTGCGCATGTCAATAATAATTATGCATAAAAAAACGGGAATAAAATGCCGTTTCATTGACACAAGTTCAATGTTTGTGTATTATGCAGTTAGTTAAAACTAACTGCGTGAATAGTATGAAAAGAAAGGATTTCTGATGTATGAATAAAAATAACAGGAAAGAAAAAAAAGACAATTTAAATATTTTGAAGTTTATCGGCCCCGGACTGCTGGTAACAGTCGGGTTTATTGATCCGGGAAACTGGGCATCCAATATTGCAGCCGGATCGGGATATGGATATACCCTGCTCTGGATGGTAACTCTTTCAACGATTATGCTGATTATTTTACAGCACAATGCAGCACATCTGGGGATTGTGACGGGATTGTGTCTGTCCGAGGCAGCAAGCCGTTACATAAACAGGACATTGAAGAATGTGATTCTTGTAACGGCAGTAGCCGCTGCCATTGCGACTGCGATGGCAGAGATTTTAGGAGGTGCCATTGCACTGCAGATGCTGTTCCACATTCCGATTAAAGTGGGCAGTATGCTGATCCTTGTCGTGGTCTTGTTCTGTGAATTTACCAATGCATATAAAAGGATCGAAAAACTGATCATGCTTTTTGTCTCTCTGATTGGTTTTTGCTTTTTAATTGAAATCTGTATGGTGAAAATTGACTGGGGAGCTGCCGCCACAGGATGGGTAAAACCGGTATTTCCATCGCATGTGATGCCGGTTATCATGAGCGTGCTTGGCGCGGTTGTCATGCCGCACAATCTGTTTTTACATTCGGAGATCATTCAGAGCCGGAAGTGGAATCTGAAAGAAGAAGCGGTGATTCAGAGACAATTGAAATTTGAATTTAAGGATACGCTGTTTTCCATGATCATCGGATGGGCGATTAACAGCGCCATGATTCTCATGGCGGCGGCGACGTTTTATCAGAGAGGGGAAAACCAGGTGGATGATCTGACGACTGCGGGAAATATGCTGACACCACTGCTTGGAAATGAAGCAACGGTGATTTTTGCCATTGCCCTTTTACTTGCCGGGCTTTCTTCAAGTATTACCGCAGGGATGGCGGGAGGAACGATTTTTTCCGGAATTTTTAATAAACCTTATGATATTGCGACGAAAGAAACCAGACAGGGTGTTTTGATTACGATGATTCCGGCAGCGCTTATCATTCTGCTGATCCGGTCTCCGTTTCAGGGATTGATTTATTCCCAGATGCTTCTTGCAGTACAGCTTCCGATCACTATTTTTACGCAGATTTATCTTACCTCGTCCAAAAAAGTGATGGGAAAGTATGCAAACAGTACCGGACTTAAAATGGTTCTCTGGGCAATTGCAATTGTAGTTACAGCATTAAATATCGGGCTTTTTGTGACGGGCTTTTAAAAAGACGATAGTTTTTTCAGAAATTCTCTGGGTGTCATGTGGAATTTCCGTTTAAAAATTTTATGAAAATAGGAAAGGTTGTGGAATCCTGTGGCGAGAGAAACCTCCAGAATGGAGGTGTTTCCCTGTTCAAACAGTTCTACAGCCTTTTCCAATCGCAGATTGTTGAGGTATTCCACTACGGTCATGTTCATGTGTTTTTTGAAAAAACGCATAAAGTAATATTCGCTGAAATAGCACTGGGCAGCGAGACCGGCAACCGTAAGCGGCTCGGCATAGTGCAGATGGATATAGTCCAGTACGGTTTTTAATTTTTCAGAGGCGTTTGCGGTGTCGACAGATCGTTTCCCGTCCGGGGTACGGTTCTGCAGGAGCAGGAAAATAACCTGCAGCAGTAATGCCTTAATGGCCAGTTCGTATCCCTCAACCGGATTTGCAAAGAGAGAACTGATCTGTGCAAAAATTTTGCGCAGAGATACATAAGCCGGATGGGTCGGACGGATCAGACAGGGAACCGACAGTTCTTCATTGGTCAGTGGCATCAGATAACGGGTGGAGCAGATATCGGTCGCATTTCCACCGAGAAAGTTCATGTGAAACACATAGGTTTCGGACTGGTAAAGCGCAGACTGTCCGCGGGAGACCGAGTGCAGCAGCAGAGGCGGGATAAAAATCAGATCGTCTTTTTCCACAGCGTAGGAAGTAAGGTCGATCTGGTAGCTGGCATCTCCTTCGGTGATGAGTGTAAATTCAGCCTCTTCGTGCCAGTGCGTTGTTATGACCGGATAATCCGGCTTTAAAGAAGTGATATATTTCTGTATGGGGAAGGTCGCGTCACCGTGACGGGCATCTTCTTTCTGTTCAAGGGCAAGTGTCTGTAACCGTTTCATGGAAAATTCTCCTTTGTCTTATGAGAGCAGTATTGTGTTATAAAAAGTAAGAATTATGCAAGATAATTTTGAAATTCCAAACTATAATGACAGTATAATGTTACAGAAACAAATTGTCAAAGGACATGGAGATACAGGCGAAGGAGGACGTGGACATGCAGAAAAAATGGTGGCATGACAAGGTGGCATATCAGATTTATCCAAAGAGTTTTTGCGATACAAACGGAGATGGGATCGGTGATCTGCGGGGCATTATTTCCAAACTGGACTATTTAAAGGAGCTGGGAGTTGACATTATCTGGCTTTCTCCAATCTATAAGTCCCCGTTTGTGGATCAGGGCTATGATATTTCGGACTATTATGCAATCGCTGAAGAATTCGGAACGATGGAGGAATTCGACGAACTGCTTGCGGAGGCCAAAAAGAGAGATATGTATCTGATTATGGATCTGGTTGTCAATCACTGCTCCGACAAGCATGAATGGTTTCAGAAAGCACTGGCGGATCCGGACGGACCGTATGCCGATTATTTTTATTTCCGGAAGGGAAAGAATGGAAATCCACCGAGCAATTACCGTTCTTATTTCGGGGGAAACTGCTGGGAGCCGGTACCGGGATCGGACAAATATTATTTCCATATGTTCGCAAAGGAGCAGCCGGATTTAAACTGGGAAAACCCAAAACTGAGGGAAGAAATCTACCGGATGATCAACTGGTGGCTGGACAAAGGACTGGCAGGTTTTCGGATTGATGCGATCATCAATATTAAAAAAGATCTGGCATTTCCGGATATGGAGCCGGATGGTGACGATGGACTGGCAAGCTGCTGGCGTATGGTCGAAAATGCAGAAGGTGTCGATGCGCTGCTTGAAGATTTAAAGAATCATACATTTGCCAAAAAGGATGCATTTACGGTAGGGGAAGTATTTAACATTGGGGTGGAAGACCTGCCGGACTTTATTGGAGAAAATGGACATTTTTCTACAATTTTTGATTTCAGCGCCCATATGCTCAGTGACGGGGAACACGGATGGTACGATGCGCCACCAATTTCTTTTGATGCGTGGAAAAAAGCAATCACAGATTCCCAGATGCGGGTACAGAATGTCGGGTTCGAGGCAAATATCATTGAAAATCACGATGAGCCGCGCGGCGTTTCCCGTTTTCTGCCGGATTATGCGCAAAATGCGGACGGGGCAAAGATGCTTGGTACAGTAAGTGTTCTGCTGCGTGGAATTCCGTTTATTTATCAGGGGCAGGAGATTGGCATGCAGAATGCCAGATGGAACAGTGTGGATGAATTCGATGATATCAGTACCAAAGACCAGTACAGGATGGCGCGTGAGGCCGGACTTTCGGATGCAGAAGCACTTGCCGTATGTTCGGCCATGAGCAGGGACAATGCACGGACGCCGATGCAGTGGAAGGATGCGCCGCAGGCGGGCTTTACCTCGGGAACTCCATGGCTGAAAGTCAATGATAATTATCCGGTGATCAATGTGGAAAAAGAGGAAGGGCAGCCGGATTCGGTTCTGCATTATTACAGAAAACTTATCGCATTGCGCAAATCTGGGGAATATCGGGAGTTGTTTACTTATGGAAAATTTGAGCCGGCATATGAGAATGCAGATCACGTAATGGCATATTACCGCATCCTGCAGGGGCGCCGGGTTCTGGTAGCGGCAAATTTTGGAACAGATACCATAGAACTGGATTGGGAAGTTCCGGCAAAAAAGGTACTTTTATCAAATAAAAAACGAACAAATGCTGAAAATAAGCTGATTTTAGAGAAATGTGAAGTGTTTGTGACGGAATGTAAATAGCGTTGCAATCTTATCGGATTTTGATATAATGAGAGCATACACGAATGTCTGTTTGGGGAGAGGAAAGGTATGCCGCAGTATATCGCAATTGATCTGAAATCATTTTATGCATCCGTAGAATGTGTGGAGCGTGGACTTGATCCGCTGACCACCAATCTGGTGGTGGCGGATGAAAGCCGCACGGAAAAAACCATCTGCCTGGCAGTTTCTCCATCCCTGAAAAAATATGGGATTCCGGGAAGGGCCAGGCTTTTTGAAGTGGTTCAGAAAGTAAAACAGGTAAACCGCAGCCGAAAAACCGGTGAGCCGGAATTGTCGTACATTGCGGCACCTCCGCGGATGGCACTTTATGTGGAATACAGTACGCGGATCTATGATATATATCTGAAATATGTGGCGCCGGAAGATATTCATGTATATTCGATTGATGAAGTGTTTATGGACGTGACACATTATCTGAAAACCTATGGAATGACAGCTTATCAGCTGGCGCAGACCATCATTCTGGATGTGCAGGATCACATCGGGATCACGGCCACTGCCGGGATCGGAACCAACCTGTATCTGTGCAAAATCGCAATGGATATTGTGGCAAAGCACATCGATGCGGATGAAAACGGTGTGCGCATTGCCCGGCTGGATGAAAAAAGTTACCGGAAACTGCTTTGGGACTACCGGCCGATCACGGATTTCTGGCGTGTCGGACCGGGATATGCGAAGAAACTGGCAGAAAACGGAATGTATACCATGGGAGATGTGGCGCGCTGCTCCATCGGAAAAGAAACAGATTATTATAATGAAGATCTGCTTTACAAACTGTTTGGTGTGAATGCAGAACTTTTGATTGATCATGCCTGGGGGTACGAACCGTGCACGATTGCACAGATCAAAGCGTATCGTCCGCAGGCGAACAGTTCCGGATCGGGACAGGTATTGCAGTGTCCGTACCCGGCAGATAAAGCAAGGATTGTTGTGCAGGAAATGACAGACCAGCTGGTACTGGATCTGGTGGAGCATGGATTCGTGACAGATCAGATAGTGCTGACGGTTGGCTATGATATCGAAAATCTGACAGACCCGGTGCGGGCAAAAAGATATCACGGGGAAGTGACTACGGATCGTTACGGAAGAAAGATTCCAAAGCATGCGCATGGGACAGCAAATTTGCAAAATCATACATCTTCTGCCATTACGGTAGTAGAAAAAACACTGGAATTATATGACAGAATTATAAATCCGGATCTTTTGATCCGCAGGATCTATGTTACGGCATGCCATGTACGCACAGAGCAGGAGGCACAAAAAGAACAGACTTATGAGCAGATGAGCCTGTTTGATTTTGCGGAAGAAACCGAGGAACAGAAGGCACAAAAACAGGCATTGCAGAAGGAAAAACAGATGCAGAAAGCCATGCTTTCCATTAAGCAGCGTTATGGGAAAAATGCCATTTTAAAAGGAACCAATTTCAAAGAAGGGGCAACCATGCGGCAGCGCAACGGACAGATTGGAGGACATCGGGCATGAACCGGCTGGAAAATACGCATCGTTATGATGACATCATAGATCTGCCGCATCCGGTTTCGAAAAAGCATCCGCAGATGCCATCGGAAGACCGGGCCGCACAGTTTTCTCCGTTTGCAGCATTGACCGGTTATGAACGCGCCATCCGGGAAAAAGAAATGCAGCATGAGGAACGGATGATGCTCGGGGAGGGCATCAGCAGGGAAACTTATGATTCAGAATAAGGACAACATATTTTTTATGATTAAATTCATACGATATACTAAGCAGGAAATTTGTGTGGTATGAAATGGCAGACAAAAAACAATGGAAAAGATATGTGGGGTATGCACTGTTTCTTTTCCTGTCATACAGCATTGGAAACGCAGCGGCTGTTGTAAGTACAATGACACTGCAGCCGGAGAAAGTGGAGAAAGAAATGAAAACAGTTGCAATTACCTTTGATGACGGGCCGAATCCGGAATATACACCGAAATTGCTGGACGGATTAGAAAAACGTGGTGTAAAAGCCACTTTTTTTCTGCTGGGAGAAGAGGTAAAACAGTATCCGGATGTCGTCAGACGGATGCATGATGACGGACATCTGATCGGTGTTCATTCTTATAAACATGTTAATTTTAAGGAAGTGGGCACGGCATGCATTTTGCAGCAGATTGAAAAAACACAGAAGGCGATTTATGATGTGACGGGAGAATATGCAGGATATATCCGTCCACCTTACGGATGCTGGCAGAAGGAACTGGATGCGCAGGTAAATCTGATCGAAGTACTGTGGAATGTAGATCCGCGGGACTGGGCAACGACCGATGCAGATACTGTGGTTCAGAGAGTTCTAAAGGATACTAAGCAGGGGGACATTATTCTGCTTCACGATGCTTCGGCGTCATCTGTACAGGCGGCATTTACGGTCATAGATACCTTGCAGAAACAGGGATATTCGTTTGTCACGGTCGAGGAGCTTTTGTTAGAGTAGCATACTTGAATGTTCCGGTGATCTCGTGGTAAAATAACTAGCAGACCCAATCATTACAAGCTGAAAAAGAAGGAATAAAAAATGAGTAACGATAAATTTGACACGGCACGGCAGGTGCTTCGTCAGCAGAAATTAACAGGAGAACGCGCACTGTTTCAGTCTGAAAATCTGGCGGTATATGACAGTGTGTTTGAGAATGGGGAATCCCCGTTGAAGGAGAGCAGCAGTCTTTATCTGGATAATTGTCTGTTCCGGTGGAAATATCCGCTCTGGTATTGCAAACATGTCGATGTAAAGGAATGTACCTGGTTTGACATGGCGCGGGCCGGGGTATGGTATACCGATGATATTTCGGTAAGAGATTCCATTGTAGAAGCACCAAAAAATTTCCGCCGTTGCAGGGGAGTAACCCTGACAAATGTAAATTTCCCGAATGCAGAGGAAACCCTCTGGAACTGTACCGATGTAAACCTGTCCTATGTGCAGGCACACGGGGATTATTTTGCCATGAATTGTAAAAATATGCAGCTGGATCATTTTGAACTGGTTGGAAATTATTCATTTGATGGTGTGGAAAACATGGAGATCCATCATGCACGCATGCTTTCCAAAGATGCATTCTGGAACAGCAATCATGTTACTGTGTATGACAGTTTTATTTCGGGAGAATATCTGGGATGGAATGCCAGAAATCTTACACTTGTCAACTGTACGATTGAGAGCCTGCAGGGCATGTGTTATATAGAAAATCTGAAAATGGTGAACTGTAAATTGATTAATACGACACTGGCATTTGAGTATTCCACGGTGGATGCACAGATTGTAAATACCGTGGACAGTGTGCTCAATCCTTCCGGCGGAATCATCCGGGCGGATAAGATTGGAAAACTGATTTTGGAAAAAGACAAGGTAGATCCAGGGAAAACCACAATTATATGTACAGAAGATGAAGGGGAGGGACAACGATCATGAAAGCAAGTCACAGAAAAGACGTCATTATTGCCAGAATTATTTTTGCCATAATCTGCGCAGTACTGCTCGCAGGAATTATATCACTTATCGTATGGCTTCATGGGCGGAATGCAGGGAAAAACCAGACACCGGAAACGGAAATCACAAATAATGCACCGCCGGCAGACAACAGCAATCTGCCACCGGTAACGGAACAGCCGCTGGACGAAGACGGACAGAGTGTATGGACAAGCACGGATGGCGTAAATTTCCGTGCAGAGCCGAATACAGACAGTGAAATTCTTACCGTTCTCGTGACGGGAACGAAGCTGACACTGCTGGGAGAAGAAAATGGATGGGTGCAGGCAGAATATAACGGACAAAAAGGATATGTCAGTTCAGACTATGTTACCGATCAGGAACCGGATACAACAACGCAGGAAACAGAGTAAAGGAAAGGGGAAACAATGAGTACAGCAGGAAAAATTATGTCCTTCCGACAGGATGGAAATGAGATTTGTGTGAAGTATGAACAGCAAAAACTGGTGGTGAAAGCCATAAGGGATGATATTGTCAATATTTTTGTGCCTTACAGAACAAAGGAACATTATTCTAAGGCTATTGATGGAGACAAGGCGGTTGCGGCAGAACTGACGGCAGAGCAAAAAGGAGAAGATCTGGTAATTGCAACCGATAAGATCCGGATGCAGTTTGGAGAAAATCTGGAAATGGTGATTACGAGACCGGACGGGACTCCGCTTGTCCGGACACACCGGCAGGGTAGAAGTGTTTGCGGGGAAGTCAGTGAGCAGATGAAACAGATTCTGGAGTCGGAAGGGCATGATACGTCGAATCTGGGCGCACATGATTATCCGGTACAGATGATGTTTGATCTGGACGAGGGGGATGATTTTTACGGTCTGGGTGATAAGACCGGATTCCTGAATAAAAAAAATTATGAGTATGAGAACTGGAATTCCGATATTCCACAGGCACACAATGAGGACTATCATGCGCTGTACAAGTCGATTCCGGTGCTCTTTTGCAAGAAAAAGAATGACGTATATGGCATGTTTTTTGATAATACGTTCCACAGCTATCTCAATCTGGGCAAAGAAAATCCGGAATATTATTTTTACGGCGCGGATGATGGCAATCTGGATCTGTACTTCCTGGGTGGAGAAAAACTGACGGATCTGATTGAAGAATATACATATCTGACCGGGCGGACACCGCTGCCGCAGCGATGGACGCTTGGATACCAGCAGAGCCGCTGGGGCTATCAGTGCGCAGAAGATATCCGTGATGTGGCAGAACATTTCCGTGATCTGGATATTCCGTGTGATGCCATTCATTTTGACATTGATTATATGGATGGGTATCGTGTGTTTACATGGAATGATGCAAAGTACGGAAAACCTGGGGATCTGATTGCGGAAATAAAAAAACAGGGCTTTAAAACGGTTACGATCATTGATCCGGGAACCAAAGTCGATCCGGACTATTTTATGTGTAAAGAAGGCGAAGAAAACGGATATTTTGCGACCGATACACAGGGAACTACCTATGTCAATGAGGTTTGGCCGGGAGATGCAAATTATCCGGATTTTGGACGCCGCAAAGTACGCGACTGGTGGGGAAAACACCATAAGTTTCTGGTCGACATCGGTGTGGACGGTGTATGGAATGATATGAATGAGCCGGCAAGTTTCCGTGGCGAGCTGCCGCAGGATGTTGTATTTCATGATGAGGAGCGTACGACAAATCATGCGGAAATGCACAATGTATATGGACATTATATGAGCCGTGCGACCTTTGAGGGACTGCAGAAACTTTCCGATAAGCGTCCGTTTGTTATCACACGTGCAGCGTATGCAGGAACACAGAAATATGCGACCGTGTGGACCGGAGATAATCAGAGTCTGTGGTCGCATCTGCAGATGATGGTGCCGCAGCTGTGTAATCTCGGTATGAGCGGATTTGCGTTTGCCGGAACCGACATTGGCGGATTCGGTGCGGATACGACCCCGGAACTTCTGACCCGGTGGATCGAGGCTGCCGTATTTTCTCCGCTGTTTCGAAATCATTCCTGTCAGGGAACACGCAGACAGGAGCCGTGGCAGTTTGATGATCAGGTGGTGGGAATCTATCGAAAATATGTAAAGATGCGTTATCGTTTCCTTCCGTATCTGTATGATCTGTTTTATCAGGGAGAACAGACCGGACTTCCGGTTATGCGTCCTCTGGTTCTACATTATCCAAAGGACCCGGAAACCTATAACCTCAATGGAGAGTTCCTGGTAGGAGAAAATCTCCTCGTTGCCCCGGTATTGGAGCAGGGAGCCACGAAGAAAATGGTGTATCTGCCGGAAGGGGAGTGGTATGATTACTGGACCGGAGAGAAAATTACCGGAGGAAAGTATTTCCTGCGGGATGCACCGATTGATTTGTGCCCGATGTACCTGAAAGAAGGAACGATGATCCCGATGTATGAAAAAATGGCGTATGTTGGAGAAAAGCCGTACCGTACGCTGTATCTGCTGACAACTCCGGGAGAGGCTTCTTACGATCATTTTCAGGATAATGGAGAGGACTATGCCTACCGTAAGGGTGTGTATAATTTATATCATTTCCATAAAAATACACAGGGAGTACTGGAAACGGAAATGCGGCACAAAAATTATCCGGAATACGAGCAGATATGCTTAAAAATAGTAGGAAAATAAGCACAAAAAACCGTTGCATGGCATAGTCTATAATGATGACAGGATGGAGCATGCAAGTGGATTATTCAAACGATTTTTACCCAAAGATTCCGTTTTATATGACATATCCGATGCAGAGTATGTATCTGACAGAGATGGAATATGAAAAAGATATGGAACGAATGAAACAGTACTATCCGGCAGAGACAAAAGAGATCATGGAGCTGGTGGAACAGAGGCTTGACCAGCTGGAATATGAGGGAAGCCGCATCTACGATGAGGAACCGGACCGCCTGATGATACAGATGGAAATTGATGGAATTTACCGGAAACTGTCCGAAGTGCAGAAAAAGAAAGAGAACCAGATCGAAGGAAACATGCAGGCGGCATCATATTTCGAAATGGTTCCGGCTTCTATCGCCGGAGAAACTATGACAACACAGGAACGGGAATGTGGGAATCCGTGGCTTTGCAGTATGATCGGTGTGCTGTTTGGTGCGGAAATGTGCAAACGGCGCTGCCGGCATCGCAGATGCAGGAGATGGATGTAACGGCAGAAATTACAGCCATAGTTAAGAAGGAAAAGATAAATGAACAGGAAAGTAATTAAACCAGTGGTGCTGTCAGGGCTTTTTCTGGCAGCACTGATTGTTTTCAGTATCATAACCAATCAGGATAATAAAGATATGACAACGGCGATGAAGGAGGCAACCCTTCCCATCGTCCAGTTTTATGAAGAAAATAACAGCGTGGCACAGCTGCACGGATACGTATCGGAAATGAATATTACAAAGATGCGGGATGGAATTGTGCCGGTAGACCATACACGACTGCTTCCGCTGAAAATTAATACATATGGACAAAAAATCAGAGGCATTGCTTATGAAATCCGGAGTCTTGATGATTCCCGGCTGGTTGCAAAGGGAGATGCACAGGGGATCAAAGAAAAAAATAATGAAATCTCTGCAAACCTGAAAATCCAGAATATCCTCGGAAAAGGGGAAGAATATGAACTGATTGTTATTCTTGCTTCAGGAAAAAATAAGATCCGGTATTACACCCGGCTGATGCAGACACAAAACGATGATACTCAGGCATGTATGGATTTTGCACTGCAGTTTCATGAATATACATTCCGGGATGATGCAAATAAATTTATTCCGAAATATATGGATGCGGCAACAGGCGATACCAGTACACTCAATTATGTGGATTTAAGCTGTACCTTAAACCAGATTACCTGGGCAGATTTAAAACCAGAGCAGATGGGAGAACTCGAGGCATCTTTCAAGGAAATCAATGATTCCTATGATGTGATCACACTCCGGTATGTGGTGACCACCAAAGGAACCGGTGGGGAAACCGAGTATTATAATGTGGAAGAATATTATCGTCTGCGTATGACGGAATCCCGTATGTATGTCTTAAATTTTGAGCGTACTTTAAATCAGATTTTCCGTGGGGAAAACCGGTTTATTACAGATAATAATCAGATCCAACTTGGCATACGTGACAAAAATATTGAATATGCTGTAAGTGAGACCGGAGATGTGATCGCGTTTGTACAGCAGGGAGAACTCTGGTGCTTTGACCGTGTAAATAATAAGATTGTACAGGTATTCAGTTTCCTTGGGGCAGAGGGGATCAATGCGAGGGATAACTGGGATCAGCATGATATCAAAATTGCCCGTGTGGATGAAGCGGGAAGTATTGATTTTGTTGTATATGGATATATGAACCGTGGGGATCATGAAGGCGAAGTGGGCACGGCAGTATATCATTATGATGGTCTGGTACACACTATAGAGGAAGAAATTTTTATCCCGTCGGATGTTTCCTATGAAATACTCAAAGCACAGATGGGGCAGTTAATGTATGTGAACGAAAAGGGGACATTTTACCTGATCATGGATCAGAAACTTTACAGTATAGATACGGACAAGCGGACTCCGGAAGTGCTTGTGAAAGATCTGAAAGAAAGCTGTTATAAAGTGTCGGAATCGAATCAGTATTTTGCGTGGGTAGACAGCGACAAAGAATACAAAAGCGATGTGATTCACCTGATGAATTTGAAAAATGCTTCTGTCTATGATATCAAGGCAAAAAAGGGAGCGTATATTCTTCCGCTTGGGTTTATCGATGAAGATTTTATTTACGGAGCAGCAAAGAAAGATAAGGTGATGGTTGCAGCAGCGGGAAATACGGTTTTCCCGATGAAAAATTTAACCATCATGGATACTTCCGAAAATTCACACAGTATCTTAAAGACGTATAAACCGTCCAGGGGAAGTATCGGTTCCATTTCGGTGGAGGATTATACAATTACCATTCATCTGATCAAAAAGTCCGGCGGACATTATGTGGCTGCAGGAACCGATGCGATCATGAACCGTGAGGGAGACACGGAAGAAAAAGTTACCGTGGGATCAACCGTGACAGATCGCAAGGAAACACAGTACCAGCTTATGATGAAAAATGGGGCAGATGCATCCAAAATTAAAATGCTGACTTCCAAATCTGTTTTACTCGAAAATCCGCGTGATGTTTCCGTGAAAAATAAGGAGTCGCAGGAATACTTTTATGTGTACAAAAAAGGTGATGTGCTGTTTGCAACCGATGAGATCGCGGATGCCATCGTCTGCGCCAATAATCATATGGGAGTTGTGGTGGATTCCAAGCAGCAGTATGTATGGATGCGTGCGCGTAAATCGGCACAGACGGCATTTAGCAGCCTGAAAGTAAACGATGCGGATAAGAGTTCATCATCCGTGGTTCAGGCGGTCAGTGCCATGCTTAATTACAGAGGAAACGGGCTCAGTGTAAAAGAACTGATTGACAATGGAGGAACCCCGAAAAGTGCGATTGAAAATACATTAAAAGATTCTGTTGTTCTTGATATATCCGGCTGCACAGTAGAGGAGATTCTGTTTTATGTCAGCAAGGGCAGCCCGGTATTTGCAATGACCGGAACAGACAGTGCCGTATTAGTGACGGGATATACCTCTGGAAGCATTTATTATTATGATCCGCAGACCCATTCCACGAGGTCAAAAAGTTATAAAGATGCGGATGACTGGTTCCGGAAAGCAGGATACATTTTCTTTACTTATTTGGACCGTTAATTTTCATTGTAAAAATGAACAATTAAGGACAAGGTTTTATGGATGATTCGTGAAGATTTAACAGAAATAAAGTTAATATATTGCAATTCCCGTATAAGTGAGATATATTTGAGAATATGTTATACAGTTTTGGAAAGGGAGAGCGTATGAGTAAGAAAAATGTGATCGTTTCTAATGTGTCAGAAGGACACGACAATCCAATCGCAGAACTTGTTCAGGTAGCATGTCAGTTCGACAGTGATATTATGTTGGAGAGCGATAACCGCAGAATTAATGCAAAGAGCATTATGGGAATTATGGCGTTTAATCCATCCGATGGAATGTCGGTTGATATTGTGACGGAGGGTGCCGATGAAGAAGCAGCGCTTGATGCAATTGAAAAATTTTTAGTATGTGAATAATTCTGGTTAGGAGGAATCGTTATGCAGGAGAAGAAGTTAAACAAAGCAGTTTCTGACGTGAAGCTGATGAAGACACCAGAGGGAAAGACAGAAGTTAAAAATGCGGTTAAGGATGCTACAAAAAAGGTAGAATCAAAAGTCGGGGATGTTGCTGAGGCAGCAGCAAAGAAAGCAGAAGTTGTAGAAGAGAAGGCAAAAGAAGTTGCAAAGGCAACAACAAAGGCTGTTGTTGAGAAGGCAGAACCTGTTGTGAAGAAAGCTGCAACGAAAGCAAAGGCTGCTACAAAGGCAAAGAAAGAAAAACAGCCGGCAAAGACCGAAATCATTGTTCAGTATCAGCAGAATGCTGCAAATCTTGGAGAACTTGAGGATAAGGTAAAGAAACAGTTTGTAGCTGAGGGACATCGTGCCGGATGCATTAAGACATTAAATATTTATGTAAAGCCGGAAGAGTACAAGGCATATTATGTAATCAATGACAAGTTCTTCGGAAGTGTAGATCTCTTCTAAGCGAGTTTTATTACCCATACATGATATAAAGGACGACTGCAGATGCAGCCGTCCTTTTTACGTGGTATGAGACAGGATATTCATAAAAAAGAGTATAAAAAAAGAAACCGGATAAACAGTTTCTTTAAAAGAGCGGGTGATGGGAATCGAACCCACGTATCCAGCTTGGAAGGCTGGTGTTCTACCATTGAACTACACCCGCATATAGTGCCTAGTTCCGGAATCGAACCAGAGACACGAGGATTTTCAGTCCTCTGCTCTACCAACTGAGCTAACTAGGCATTGCAGTGGATTTCTTAATTGAAAATCTCACGCGGAACATTTAGTATTATATCCGAGTGAGATCTTCTTGTCAAGAAAAAAATCATTATTTTTGATTTTTTTGAATATCCTGTGTGTAGCAGCGCAGAATTTCTCCAACGCTCCATGCCTGGGCATAGCAACCACGGCAGGTATGCGGGGCATCACCGTCAAAAATTTCGGAAATAGAACCAATGCAGCCCTCTTCCAAAAGGTGGGTCTGTACCGGTGCAAGATATGCCATTGCCTGTTTTTTTGCTTCCGGAGAGTGGTGGTGGACTTTCATGTAAGCGGTCAGAAAGCCACCCATCAGAAATCCCCATGCGGTTCCCTGATGGTAAGCGGCATCTCTTTTCGGAAGAGAGCCACAGTAGATCCCGTGATAGTCTTTGTGTTCCGGAGAGAGGGAGCGTATGCCGGGGCCGGCAAGCAGCTTTTCCTCTACGGTATTTACCACCTGCAGAGCCTGTTCTGCCGTGAGCATGGTATGTGGAAGGCTGACGGCATAGATCTGGTTGGGGCGGATGCTTGCATCTTTGCCGTTTTCTTCAATAACGTCATAGAGACATCCGTCTTTTTCGTTCCAGAATTCTTTTCGGAAGGAAGCAGATACACGAGTGGCAAGCTTGCGGTAAACGGAGGAATCTTCTTTGAAATGTTCTGCCAGTTCCGCAGTCACGCACAGCGCATTGTACCACAGTGCATTGATTTCTACCGGTTTTCCGTGACGCGGGGTAGCTACCCAGTCACCGACACGGACATCCATCCAGGTTACCTGGTCCAATCCGCTTCCGGCATGGATGAGGGCGTCATCATCCATATAGATGGAAAAATCCGTGCCGTGTGCATAGGCATGAATAATTTCACGCAGAACGGGGTAAATACGCTGCTGTATATAGTCATAATCCGATGGTTGTCCGGTAACCTTCAAATATGCGTCCACGGCATAAAAATACCACAGAGAGGCATCTGCAGTGTTATAGAGAGGGTCCTGCCCGTCATCCGGAAACATATTCGGGACCATGCCGTGATGGACATACTGCGCAAAGGTCGAAAGAATTTCCCGGGCATCCGAAAACCGCCGGGTGGCCAGTGTCAGCCCGGAAAAAGCGATCATGGTATCTCTGCCCCAGTCGGTAAACCACGGAAGACCTGCAAGGATTGTCATAAGTCCGGTGGAATCGCGCCGGGCAAGAAACTGGTCTGCTGCCACGACAAGTGTATTGGCAAAAGCATCATCGCCATATCCCGCCTGTTGTTTTAAGGAATCATAATATTCCTGTACGTGTGCGATTTCGATTGCTGCGGTATCTGCCTGCGGGCGGGAAAGCACAGGGGTGTCCTGTACCGGGTGGACGGTGCAAAGCAGGGAAATCTCTGTACTGCTGTGTGCCGGAAGTGTAAAACGAAGATCATATGGGCAAAAATGTGTATCCAGTCCCGCCGTTTCGTTGTCTACTTCCGTCTGGTACTGCATATCCACGTCGTATTGGTTTTCACGTGGAAAAAGTCTGCCGGCACTGCAGGAAAGCTCGATGCAGAGTCCGGGTGCAGCAGCCGGGTTCAGAGTGAAACCGCCCACTGTGTTTGGCTCACAGGTAAACTGCAGGTCAGAAACGGCAGACGATGCACTGTGCTCCCGGAAATTCATAAGCGGGGTGATGGAAAGTCCGGCTTCCTCTCCCTGGTTTGTAATCGTATAGGAGATCGCAACTGTGTTTGATTCCCGCAGCAGGGCCAGATGTTTGTCCATACGGATATTGCCGGCGGCATAGGAAAAGCAGACAGTTCCGTCACAGGAGAAATCCGTTAAAAAACGCTGTCCTTGCGTGCGGATGGGAGAATGTCCTTTCCCGGCATGCTGGGAAGTTTCCAGATTGTAAACATGGGTTCCCTGTGTCAGTTTTTCATTGGTTTTGGAAAATACCAGATAGCGCTCGACCGGGGGATGCAGACTGGCAATCAGATATCCCTGATGTGTCCGGTTGCAGGCACCGATAATGGAGCCTCCCGCGTATCCGCCGATTCCATTGGTCATGGTCCATTCACGGCGGATGTTTTTTTCAAAATCTGCAAGTTTTTCTGTTGGAATATGTATCATATGCACCTCCGAAAATAAACGAAAAATAATATCTCTTATTGTAAGGGCTGGGGAACAAAAAATCTACTGTATTTATGAAAAAATTATTCTCTAGTGGAAAAAAAGTGTGGGATGTAGTATAATTAACATTACTACAAATGAAGGAGAGATAGAAGATTGGAAGTATATGTATTAGTACCGGTCCGGAAGACCGTGGTTGCAAAAGTAGTGGGGACATTGATGCTTGTACTTGCAGTAGTGAGTCTGCTTGCAGCATGTCTGACCAGTGGCATTACATTACCGGTTGCACTGGTATGCGGAATTGTCTGGTTTGTTCTGATGGGAAACTCCAAGGAGTTTGAGTATTCTTATTTTGACGGGGAAGTCCGCTTCGCAAAAGTTTTAAACAAGAACCGCAGAAAGTCACTGGGAGGTTATCCGATGGATGATGTAATTCAGATTGCACCGGCCGGAGATCGCAGTGTATCACAATACGAGAGAGAGGGTGTCAAGGTGATTGATTATACCTCTCATGACAAAGATACTGCATATTATGATATGGTTCTGAAAAAGGAAGGCGAGACACTGCTGATCAAATTTGAACCGGATGATAAATATCTGGAAGCAGTGGAGTTTAAATACAGACAAAAAGTAATTCGCAGAAGTACACAGGCGTAAGAAAAAGGGGTGCCGAAATCCGGCATCCCTTTCCTGTGAGTGGATAGTTCTTATTTCGTTTTGTCAGAAGGGGTATCGAGATAGTGCATGCGTGAATCCGGTGAAATGGCAGGGGCAACGGATCTGCCCTGTGTGTTCATCAGTTTCAGACAATTCGGACACAGGGTACCGAAAGAAACCGGAGCACCACAGCGCTGGCAGTGCATGCCGGAGATAGTGGAAGCTGTGTTGACCTCATGATATTCGATCCGGCCTTCCCGAATCCACTCTTTGATCTGCCGGAGAGGAATATGGAAATGTTCTGCAACTTCATATTCATTTACAGTGTTGGCGCGGATATAATCCCGCACATTCCGGAAAAGCTGTGCTTCCTGACAAGTGGGACATAGCGTTCCTTCATAATGTTTTGGAAGCGTGCGTCCGCAAAATTCACAGTATTTATATTTATCGGAAATATTTTTTTCAGTCAGCATAGTTGTCACTCTCCATTGCTATTTACTAGTTACTATTATAACAACTGAACCATGTTTTTTCAATTAAGAAAGGATAACAGATCTGTGGAATATCAATTACAAAGAGAAAACCCAATTGCGGTATTTGACTCCGGAGTGGGAGGAATCAGTGTCCTGCGGGAACTGATCCGGATTATGCCGGAGGAAGATTTTATTTATTTCGGTGATTCTAAAAATGCACCATACGGAACAAAAGAAAAAGAAAAAGTGCGGGACCTGACGATCGGATGTGCACGAAAGCTGTTTGACCAGGGGGCAAAAGGTCTTGTGGTTGCCTGCAATACAGCCACCAGTGCTGCTGTCCGGAAACTGCGCGAGATGTATCCGTATATTCCGATTGTCGGGATTGAACCGGCACTGAAACCGGCGGCACTTTGCATGGAACATCCCAAAGTCCTTGTGATGGCAACCCCGATGACAATTCATGAAGAAAAGTTTCATGTGCTGATGGAGCGCTACAAAGAGAAAGCACAAATTCTTCCGTTGCCGTGTCCGGGGCTGATGGATTTTATTGAGCGGGGAGATCTCGACGGAGAGGATCTTTATAAATATCTGGAAGATCTGCTTTATTCTTACCGGGAAAACCAGGTGGATGCAGCGGTACTCGGCTGCACACATTATCCGTTTGCCAGAAAACAGATTCAGCAGGTGTTGGGGGAGAATGTGAAAATTTTTGACGGAGGCGAGGGAACCGCACGCGAGATGAAAAGAAGACTGCAGGAGAAAGATCTGCTTTGCGGCCGGCAGAAACGTGGACAGGTGGTATTTGAAAACAGTCTGACCGATGACAGCAAGATCGAATTATGTAAGAAATTGTTAAATATATAAAATGTCTCTAAAATTTTTGGAATATGATTTTAGAATTTGTTTTTGAAGTGGACATAATATGGACACATTTTTTGCATATACTAGACAATGTAAA
>ERZ1027010.262-NODE-262-length-20673-cov-5.896062_pt1 | contig 20673 bp, 18 predicted proteins | sample MGYA00519448_ERZ1027010 | MGnify/ENA primary metagenome ERZ1027010 (study PRJEB26926, sample SAMN06164694) | human gut metagenome | biome: ENVO:00009003; feature: ENVO:2100002; material: ENVO:00002003 | host: Homo sapiens | place: USA | collected 2012 ... | reverse complement strand
ATAAGAGACAGACCGTTTGCGGTTTGGAGGTCCATACGGAACTTTCCACCAAAACCAAGATTTTTTGCAACTGCTCTACGGCGTTTGGCGGCGAACCTAACAGCCATGTTTGTGAGATTTGCGCCGGTATGCCGGGCACACTGCCGGTGGTGAATGAGCGCGTGGTGGAATACGCGGTGCGCACCGGTTTGGCTACCAACTGCACCATCACCCGGTACAATAAATTTGACCGTAAGAATTATTTTTATCCCGATTTGCCCAAGGCATACCAGATTAGCCAGTTGTATCTGCCCATTTGTCAAAATGGCTATGTGGAGATCACGGACCAAATCAACGGCGGCACCAAGAAAGTGCGGATCAAGGAGATCCACATGGAGGAGGACGCCGGCAAGCTGGTGCACGATGAGTGGAGCGACTGCACGCTGGTGAACTACAATCGCTGCGGCGTGCCGCTGCTGGAAATTGTGTCCGAGCCGGATATTGCCTGCGCCGATGAGGCGGTAGAGTATGTGGAAAAGCTGCGGGCCATCTTGCAGTTCTGCGGTGTGTCTGACTGCAAAATGCAGGAGGGTTCTCTGCGGGCGGATGTAAATGTGTCTGTGATGCCGGTGGGTGCTACTGAGTACGGCACCCGCACGGAGATGAAAAATATTAACTCCTTCCGCGCCATTCATAACGCCATTGAGAGCGAGGCCCAGCGCCAGATCGAGGTGATCGAGGACGGCGGTGCCGTAACGCAGGAGACCCGCCGTTGGGACGACGCCAAGGGCACCAGCTACGCTATGCGCAGCAAGGAGGACGCCCAGGATTATAAGTATTTCCCGGAGCCGGATCTGCCGCCCATCGAATTGTCGGACGAATACATTGACACCATTCGCCAGCAGTTGCCGGAACTGCCGGAGGCCAAAAAGGCTCGGTATAAGAGCGAGTATGGCTTGACGGATTATGATACGGATATGATCTGCTCTTCTGTATCTTATGTGCGGCTGTTTGAACGCACGGTGGAGATCACCGGCAATCCCAAGGACAGCGCCCACTGGATTATGGGCGAGGTGATGAAGCTGCTTAACGACAGCCAAACCCTGCCGGAGGATATGCACTTTAACCCGGACGCTCTGGGTCGTATCATTCAGCTGCAAAATGGCAACAAGATCAGCCGGGACAGCGCTAAGAAAGTGCTGGCTGCCGTGTTTACAGATAATGTGAATCCGGACGAATATGTGAAGCAGAACCAAATGGAAATGGTCAGCGACACCGGTGCCATTCGCAAGGTGGTCGAGGATGTGCTGGCACAGAATGAAAAAGCCGTCAATGAGTACAAGGGCGGCAAGGCTGCTTCCTTCAACTTCCTGATCGGCCAGTGTATGCGCGCGTTACGCGGCAAGGCACCGGCGGCAGAGGTTACCAAGATCTTAAAAGAAATTCTTGGCTAAGCGATAAAGTACAACATCTCGGATATACTATATCCGAGGTGTTTTTTTATGCACAAAAAAGGAAAGACCGTCTCCTTTGCAGATCCGCCGGTGATCACCGGTCACGCCGGCGTGGCAGGTAAAAAAGAGGGGGAAGGCCCCTTGGGCGGAGACTTTGACGCGGTGTTTGCCGATACGACCATGGGACAGCAGTCCTTTGAACTGGCTGAGTCCGCCATGCTACGGGATGCCATTTTGCGGGCGCTGTCGGCAGCGGGCAAAAGTCCGTCCGATGTGGATTTTATCCTAAGCGGCGACCTGCTGGATCAATGTATGGGCTCTGCTTTTGCCATTAAGGATTTGGACATTCCTGCCATTGGACTGTATGGCGCATGTTCCACCATGGCATTGTCCTTGGGTGTGGGTGCTATGCTGATTGATGCCGGGGCCAAGTGCTGTGTGGCAGGAACCTCCAGCCATTTTTGCTCCAGCGAGCGGCAATTCCGCTTTCCTCTGGAGTATGGCGGTCAGCGTCCGCCCAGTGCTCAGTGGACGGTGACCGGCGCCGGCAGTGCAGTGCTGGAGAGCAAGGGTGAAGGCGTGCGTATACGGGCGGTGCATATTGGCACCATTACCGATTATGGCATTACGGATGCCGGTAATATGGGCGCAGCTATGGCGCCGGCGGCTGCCCGTACCATTCATGACCTGTTGGAGGACAGCGCCACCACCCCGGCAGACTACGATCAAATTGTCACCGGGGACTTGGGCGCAGTGGGCACCAAGCTGCTGTATCAGCTGATGGAGCGGGATTGGGGTATTCAACTGGCGGGTCACCACAAGGACTGTGGCATGATGATCTATGATCTCAAGAGTCAGGATGTGAATGCAGGTGGCTCCGGCTGTGGCTGCGGCGGTTCGGTGCTGTGCAGCCATATTTTGAAGAAAATGGAGCAGGGTGCGCTGCGCAAGGTACTGTTTGTGGCCACCGGTGCGCTGATGTCGCCCACCAGCACCAAGCAGGGCAACTCCATTCCCGGCGTGGCCCACGGCGTGGTATTGGAGGTGTAAGTGTGAAAACCCGTTATGTAAAGGATATTCGCGTGCTGTCTGCCTTTCAGCAGACCATTCGGGCTATGCAGATTCTCATTCTTGTGCTGCGGGTGCTGGCGGTGGCCTTTTTGGTGCTGCAGAGCATTACCCTAATGCGAGATAACGCATAGGCGCTTTATATATATAGTAGGTATAGAAAAAGCGCACGGCTTTGGCCGTGCGCTTTGAACATTTTAGGCTTATTTCACAGTGTCGTCCTGCTGGTCTGCGGTTGTGGGGGTTTCTGCGGTGTCGGGCTGTTTCTCTGCTTTTTCCGTCTCGCCCCGCTTACGCAGGGATTTGAATTCCAGCTTGGTCTTAACGGTAGGGGGCTGGTAATCCACGCCGCAGCGTTCGCATAGGGCTTTTTGCACAGCTTCCAAGGTGCGCTTTTGGCACAGCCCCAGGTCCAGCAGCACCGTGGTGTCGTCCGTCAGGGTCAGGGTCAGCACTGCGTGCCGGTCAATAAAGTTCTTGACCAGGCTGGGTGCTTCGTCCTTGTAGCCGGTAATGTCCTTAATCTGATTGTAGGCGTACACATTGTCTTTATCCATGCCGGTAAATTCAAAGTCTGTGGCGCGTAGCAGCAGGCCGTTCTTTACCGTCTCCTTGGTGGTGAGCACGGCGATCACAATGGCTGCGATCTCAATGATAGCAAAGATTACGGTCATGCCGGTGCGCACCTGGGTCAGCCGATAGACGGCAAAGACACCATAGCCAATCACCGCCAGGTCCAGCAGGATCACAACCGCCAGGGTCATTGGGGACAAAATGCGAATAAATTTATCTTTCATTTGAATCATCTCCAGTAAAGATTTGTGTGATGGGTCGGGTGTCTGCGGTGAACACTTTGCCGTCCAAATGAGCAATGGTGTAGTCCGCCGGCACATGGAAGATCAGCTTGTAGCTGAGCAGCGCCTGGCGGTAGCGGCCGTGCGTGTTGCCGTACTTACCGTCCCCGGCCAGGGGGCAGCCTATGCCTGCCAGCTGGGCACGAATTTGGTGGGTGCGCCCGGTGAAAAGCTCTACCTCCAGCAGCGCCCGGTTCGCCTTGGTGTCCAGCACGCGGTAACCGGTTTTGCATGCCATGCGGTCGGGGGCGGGCGCGTCATACAAGGTGACCTTGTTCTTTTTCTCGTCCTTGTGCAGGTAAGCGGTGAGGGTGTCTGCTGCTTTGGGCGGGATCCCTTCCGTGACGGTCAGGTAGAATTTTTCAATCTTACGATCCCGTATCAGCGCCGTTATTTCCCGCAGTGCCGGGGCGGTCTTGGCTGCAATCACCAGCCCGCCGGTGTTGCGGTCAATACGGTTGGCCAGCGCCGGGGCAAATCCGGAGTCCTCCGGCGACCACTGATTGCGCTCATATAAATAGCGTTTGACCCGGGCAATCAGCGTGTCTATATACTCCTTGCCGTTTGGGTGGCAAAGCAGTCCCTGGGGCTTGTTGAGGATCAATAGGTTCTCGTCCTCGTACACCACATCCAGCGCCTTGGAGGCGGAGAGGAAGTCATAATACACCGTCTTTTCCGCCAGCACATCGTCCGGTAGATACAGGGTCACTCGGTCACCGGCAGAGAGTACCTGCTCCGGGGTGCAGCGCTTTTTATTGACCTTAATATTCTTTTTGCGTATTTCTTTATACATCAGCGACCGGGGCAGAGAGGAAAAGGTGCGCCCCAGGTAGCGGTCCAGCCGCCGACCGGCATCGCCGGGGGTGATTTGCTTTTCTTTCATACGCTCATTATAACGGATTGAACGCCAAAAGTAAAGCCCGCGCACCAGGGGCGCAAAATTTGCCGAAATGGACAAAAAGCCAGGGGAACATTTGTTCAAAATTGGCAGGATAACCAGTTGTATTTGGCGATATGACCGTGTATAATAAACACTGTATATACAGTTTTTGACAAAAGTGTTTGCACGCCTTCTATGCGGGCAGACGGGAGCGAGAATGGAACAGTTTAAGCTACACAGCAAGTTTAAGCCCACCGGCGATCAGCCGCAGGCAATTGAGAAGTTGGCTCGGGGCGTGCTGGACGGTATGAAGGAGCAGACCCTGATGGGGGTCACCGGCTCCGGCAAAACCTTTACCATGGCCAATATTATTGAGCGGGTGAACCGGCCCACTTTGGTGTTGGCGCATAACAAGACCTTGGCCGCCCAGCTTTGCAGCGAGTTTCGGGAATTCTTTCCGGAAAATGCGGTGGAGTATTTTGTTTCCTACTACGACTACTATCAGCCGGAGGCTTACGTGCCCACAACGGACACTTATATTGAAAAGGACTCGGCCATTAACGACGAGATTGACAAGCTGCGCCACAGCGCCACGGCGGCACTGTCCGAGCGGCGGGATGTGATCATTGTGGCCTCCGTGTCCTGCATTTATTCCATCGGCGACCCCATTGATTACCGGAATATGGTGATCTCTCTGCGCACCGGTATGGAGTGGAGCCGGGACGCGCTGATTGAAAAGTTGGTGGCTATTCAGTACGAGCGTAACGACATTAACTTTGTGCGCAACAAGTTCCGGGTGCGGGGCGACACGCTGGAGATCTTTCCTGCCGGCAGCAGCGGCACCGCTTTGCGGGTGGAATTTTTTGGAGACGAGATTGACCGGATCTGCGAGATTGACCCGCTGACCGGCAAGATCAAGGGCGTGCTGTCCCACGCCTGTGTGTACCCGGCCTCCCACTATGTGGTGGGGCGGGAAAAGATGGAACGCGCTTTGAACCAAATCTATCAGGAAATGGTGGAGCGGGTGGCCTACTTTGAAGAAAAGGGCAAGCTTTTAGAGGCCCAGCGGATCAAAGAGCGCACCATGAATGATATTGAAATGCTGCGGGAGACCGGCTTTTGCAAGGGCATTGAGAACTACTCTGCGGTGATGAGCGGGCGCAAGCCCGGCCAGCCGCCTTTTACCCTGCTGGATTATTTTCCGGAGGATTTTTTGCTGTTTTGCGACGAGAGCCACGTGATGCTGCCCCAGGTGCGGGGTATGTACGGCGGCGACCGCTCCCGCAAGGCCAGCCTGATCGACTATGGCTTTCGGCTGCCCTCCGCTTTTGACAACCGGCCGTTACAGTTTGACGAATTCTACGGCAAGATCAATCAGGTGATCTTTACCTCTGCCACCCCCGGCGACTTTGAGCGGGAACGCAGCGCCCAGATCGTGGAACAGGTGATTCGCCCAACCGGGCTGCTGGATCCGAATATTACCGTCAAGCCCACCGAGGACCAAATGGACGACCTGGTGTCCGAGATCAATCTGCGCACCCAGCGGGGTGAGCGGGTGCTGGTGACTACCCTTACCAAGGCCATGGCCGAGGATCTTACCGAGTATTTGGAGGGATTCTCCATCAAGGTGCGGTATATGCACCACGATGTGGATACCATGGAGCGTATGGAGATCATTCGTGATCTGCGCCTGGGCGAATTCGATGTGCTGGTGGGGATTAACCTGCTGCGTGAGGGACTGGATATTCCGGAGGTGAGCCTGGTGGCGATCCTGGATGCGGACAAAGAGGGCTTCCTTCGGTCCGAGACCAGCCTGGTGCAGACCATCGGCCGTGCCGCCCGCAACGCCAACGGTGAGGTGATTATGTATGCGGACAGCGTGACCCCCTCCATGGAGCGGGCCATTCGAGAGACGCTGCGCCGTCGCACCATTCAGGAGGCGTATAACACCGAGCACGGCATTGTGCCCAAGACCATTAAAAAGGATGTGCGGGATATTTTGGAGATCACCTCCAAAGCCCCCGCCGACGGCCAGCAAATGAAACTTACCAAGAAAGAGCGGCAGCTGCTTATCGACCGTTTGCGGCGGGAAATGCAGGAGGCTGCCCGGCTGCTGGAATTCGAGCACGCGGCGTTCCTGCGTGATGAAATTCAAAAACTGGAGCAGGAGGGAGAGCGCAAGCTGAAATGATAAAGAACATTGTGGTAAAAGGTGCCCGCGAGCACAACTTGAAGAATATTGATGTAGAGATTCCCCGGGACAAGCTGGTGGTGTTTACCGGCCTGTCCGGCTCCGGCAAGTCCAGCCTGGCTTTTGACACCATTTATGCCGAAGGTCAGCGCCGGTATGTGGAGAGCCTGTCCTCTTACGCCCGTCAGTTCCTGGGTCAGATGGAAAAGCCGGATGTGGACTATATCGAGGGTCTGTCCCCGGCCATATCCATTGACCAAAAGACCACCTCCCGCAACCCTCGCTCCACCGTGGGCACGGTAACGGAGATCTATGACTACCTGCGACTGTTGTGGGCACGGATCGGTATTCCCCATTGCCCGGTATGCGGGCGGGAGATCACCCAGCAGACGGTGGATCAGATCGTGGATCAAATTCTCACCCTGCCGGAGAAAACAAAAATTCAAATTATGGCGCCCATTGTGCGAGGGCATAAGGGCGAGTATGTTAAGGAACTGGACAACGCCCGCAAGTCCGGCTTTGTGCGTGCGCGCATTGACGGCTCCGTTTATGACCTGGCGGAAGAGATCAAGCTGGACAAGAACAAAAAGCATAATATTGAGATCGTGGTGGACCGCCTGGTGATGAAGCCGGATATTGCCGGCCGCTTGGCCGACAGCGTGGAGACCGCCACCCATATTGCAGACGGCGTGGTGCTGGTGGATATTGTAGGGGAGCGGGAGGAACTGTATTCCCTCAATTACGCCTGCCCGGAGCACGGTGCGGTGATCGCAGAAATGAGCCCCCGAATGTTCTCCTTTAACAATCCCTTTGGCGCCTGCAAAACCTGCGGTGGTATCGGGTCTTATAAAGAGATTGATCCGGCACTGGTGATTCCCAATAAAAAGCTGTCCATTAACCAGGGAGCCATTAAGGCCAGCGGCTGGAATGTGGCAGACGGCGGCAGCATTGCCCGGATGTATTTTGAGGCCATTGCCCAGGCGTACAAATTCTCGCTGGATATTCCGGTAGAGATGATTCCCAAGAAGGGGCTGGACGCCATCTTATACGGCACCGGCACCAAAAAGCTGAAAATGCAGCGCAGCACCTCTTACGGCTCTTCCAATTATAACGGTACCTTTGAGGGCGTGATTCCCAACTTGCAGCGCCGGTATGCGGAGACCACCTCCGACTGGGCTCGGGCGGATATTGAGGCTGTGATGACCCAGTGCGTGTGCCCGGACTGCGGCGGCGCCCGCCTGTCTACGGAGAGCCTGTCTGTGACCGTTGGGGGCAAGAATATTTATGAGTTCTGCCAAATGCCCATTCATGAAGAACTGGATTTTATCCAGAACTTGCAGCTGACGGAAAAGGAACAGATGATCGGCGCCCTGATCGTGCGGGAAATCCGCGATCGACTGAATTTTCTGAACAGTGTGGGGCTGGATTATTTGTCTCTGGCGCGAGAAGCGGCCACCCTGTCCGGCGGCGAAAGCCAGCGCATTCGTTTGGCTACCCAGATCGGCTCCAGCCTGATGGGTGTGTTGTATATTTTGGACGAGCCGTCCATCGGTCTGCACCAGCGGGACAATGAAAAGCTGCTGGGCACCCTGCGCCACCTGCGGGACTTGGGCAACACCCTGATCGTGGTGGAACATGATGAGGACACCATGCGGGCGGCAGACTATGTGGTAGACATTGGTCCCGGTGCCGGTATCCACGGCGGCGAGCTGGTGGCAGCGGGCACGGTAGACGATATTATTGCCTGCGAGCGCTCCATCACCGGCCAGTACCTGAGCGGCAAGCGCAAGATCCCGGTACCAACCAAGCGGCGGCCGGGCAACGGCAAAAAACTGACGATCTACGGTGCGGTACAAAACAACTTGAAGGGCATTGATGTGGAGATCCCGCTGGCTACCTTTACGGCCGTGACCGGCGTGTCCGGCTCCGGCAAATCCAGCCTGGTAAACGAGATCCTTTATAAGCACCTGGCCAATATGCTCAACGGCGCCAAAAAGCGCCCGGGCAAGTTTGACCGTATGACCGGCGTGGACAATCTGGACAAGGTCATCAACATTGACCAGTCGCCCATTGGCCGCACCCCCCGGTCCAACCCGGCTACTTATACCGGCGTGTTTAACGACATTCGCGACCTGTTTGCTTCCACCCCGGATGCCAAAATGCGGGGCTACAAGGCCAATCGCTTTTCCTTTAATGTTAAGGGCGGTCGGTGCGAGGCCTGCCAGGGCGACGGTATTGTGAAGATCGAAATGCACTTTTTGGCCGATGTGTATGTACCCTGCGATGTGTGCGGCGGTCATCGGTACAACCGAGAGACTCTGGAAGTGAAGTTCAAGGGCAAGAATATTTATGAAGTGCTGGAGATGACCGTGGACGAGGGCGTGGCGTTCTTCGCCCAGCAGCCCAAGATCTTGCGCAAGCTGCAAACCCTGTCCGATGTGGGTTTGGGGTATGTAAAGATCGGCCAGCCGGCGACTACCCTGTCCGGCGGCGAGGCGCAGCGCGTGAAGCTGGCCACTGAGCTGATGAAGCGCCCCACCGGCAAGACGATTTATATTTTAGACGAGCCCACCACCGGGCTGCATACGGCAGATGTGCACCGGCTGGTAAATGTGCTGGAGCGGCTGGTGGCCAACGGCAACACCGTGGTGGTGATCGAGCACAACCTGGATGTGATCAAAACGGCGGATTATATTATTGATCTTGGCCCGGAGGGCGGTGTCGGCGGCGGCACGCTGGTGGCCTGCGGCACCCCGGAGGAGATCGCTGCTTGCCCGGCGTCCTACACCGGCCAGTACCTGAAGTCTGTGTTAGATAACGATTAAAATAAAAAACCGGCTTGATTGTTGCGTACAGTCAAGTCGGCTTTTTCTGTTCTATTTTTCGGCGGCGTAGAAAGTCATGACACCGAATTTTTCCCGCTGGGGAGCATAGTCAATAGGCGTTAGCCCGCCACCGGACAGGGCAGCGGTAATGAGTTTTTTGGACAGGTCCGGCACATCGGAGCGGGAGAGCGCTTCTTCCCAATCCATCCACACCACCCGGTCGTTTTCGTCCCCATCGCTACGGGGCATGCCGCCGGTGTACTCTGCCAAAAAGGCGGCGTACCAGTCCTGCTCGCTAAAGCGCACCGCCAGCAGCTTCACCGGCTTGGCGGTAATGCCGGTCTCTTCCATCAGTTCCCGGCACAGGGCCTGCTCCGGGCTTTCGCCGTTTTTCAGATACCCGCCGGGGGTGATAAACAGCCCCTTACCGGCGCCGTACGTGTGGCGAGCCAGCAGTACCTTGCCCTCGCGCAGCACCACAGCGCAAACACTTTTTTGCCAATTTGTATTTTTTTCTTCCATATTTGGCTCCTGAATGCTATACTATAATATAGTTATTATACGGCAATGAGGCGAATTGTCAATGTTTTTCGCCGGTTCCACGGTGCGTGGAGTGTTTCCACCGCCCGTGCCTTGCCTTTCTGCGGCGGCTCTGTTAGGCTGAAATGGCTGAAAGGAGCGCTGTGTTATGCTACATTTACAAAAGAAAGACAAAAAACAAAACGAACAGGTGATTTTTATTCAGGTTGCGTTTTTCGCCGTCGGCGCGGTACTGCTGCTGTGGTATTTGGCGCCTTGGGTGCTCAATCGAATTCTCAATGCCGGTAATGTGCTGGGCATTGCTTTTGCCGTGGTGCTGTTGCTGTGCGGCATGTTTGCGCAGCCGGTGACCCATTTGCTGGCGCCGAGCAATCACGCCCCGGGCGCGGTGGTGCTCAAGGCAGCGGTGGCACTGGTGTGCGCCGTGGCGGTGCTCACCAGCGGCTATATGCTCACTGGGCTGATCCAAACCGGCCACCGGGACGAGACTGTACTGGTGCTGGGCTGCTCGGTGAAGGGGGAGCGCCCCTCTCGTATGCTGCGCCAGCGGATCGAGGCAGCCACCGAGTATTTGGAGAAAAACCCGGACAGCAAGGCTGTGCTCAGCGGCGGCCAAGGCCCGGATGAGAAGATCAGCGAGGCGGAGTGTATGCGCCGAGAACTGGTGCGCCGGGGGATCGCCGCCGATCGGTTGTATCTGGAGGATCGCTCCACTTCTACGGAGGAAAATGTGGCTTTTTCGGCCAAAATTATAGAACAAAACGGACTGAACCGCCATGTGACGGTGGTGACCTCTGATTTCCATTGCCGACGGGGCATGCTGCTGTGTCAGCGGGCGGGTCTGACCGCCAGCTCCACACCGGCGGCCACCGATGTGTACCTGCTGGGCACCTACTGGATGCGGGAGATGCTGGCGGTGGTCAAGACCGTTTTGCACATTTAACACAAAGAAGGGATTTTTGTTGAAGGGACTTGCCATTTGCGATTTGCAGCCGGATGGGTATCGGGGCGTTTGCCGCTCCAACCAGTTGGCAGATTATATGACGGACGCCAAGATTGGCGGCCGGGTCACGGATTTTTTGGAGAATTTTGTGGACGATGAAAGCCAGGAGATCCGGTGTACTGTGGCGGCGGCCTGCGCTGCCCGGCAGATGGTGGATCTGCTTGGTAGCCGAGGCGCGGATTGCGAGTTGATCACCTTTAACGACGAGCACGAGAGTGCGGGACTTTTGGGCGGCGCGCTTTTGGGCTACGATGTGTGCGCCCAGGATCTGAGTGTATCACCATTGGCAGACGGCCTAATCCGAGTGGGCGTTACCGAGTATGAGGAGGCGTTGTTCCCGGAATTCTTTGAAGAATTGAACGGCCAGGTGCTGCGGGAGTACGCCGAGGATCTGAACGACAATTTTCTTTTTGCTACGGAAAAAACCGCCCAGGAGGTGTGCGCCTTTATGAATTATCTGTCTGCCACCTATGACAATGATTTTTATTGTTTGAGCGATTATGCCGTGTTTGCCGTTTTTGACGGCCGGGACCCGGCGTGATAGAAACACAATATTAGAATGTAAAAACGGCTCCCCTTGTTTTTTCAAGGGGAGCTGTCGCGTTTGTGCGACTGAGGGGATAAAACGATTGGCGCAGCGCCCACATGATACTGCAACCCGATCACCCGCCACACAAAAATCTTGCTTTGCCTGATATTTTTGCACCCAGCGGTCCATACTATTCATAAGCGTATTGTACATATCATAGAAAGGCGGACGCATGTGCAATACGGTAAAGTAGAAATCTGCGGGATCAACACCTCGGAGCTGAAAGTGCTGGGAGAAAAAGAAAAAATGGACCTGCTGCGCAAGGCCCAGGCCGGGGACAAGCAGGCCCGGGACGCCCTGATCTGCGGCAATCTGCGGCTGGTGCTGTCGGTGATCCAGCGGTTCTCCGGACGGGGCGAAAGTATGGACGATCTGTTCCAGGTGGGGGTCATTGGACTGATCAAAGCCATTGACCATTTTAATACGGAGTTGAATGTAAAGTTCTCCACCTACGCCGTGCCCATGTGCGTAGGGGAGGTGCGCCGCTTTTTGCGAGACGATAACCCGGTGCGGGTCAGTCGCTCTATGCGGGATACTGCCTATAAAGCCATGCAGGTGAAGGAGCAGTTGATGGCCGCCAATGGCCGAGAGCCAATGGTGGACGAGATCGCCGCCAAGCTGGGTATGAAAACCGCCGATGTGGTGCTGGCTCTGGAAGCCATTGTGGACCCGGTGTCCCTATACGAGCCGGTGTATTCCGATGGGGGCGACACCATTTATGTGATGGACCAGGTGGGCGACGCCAATACGGACGCGGACTGGGTGGACGAGATGATGATCAAGGATCAGATCAAGCAGCTGGACGATCGGGAGCGCAACATTCTCTATAAGCGCTTTATGGAGGGCAAAACCCAAATGGAGGTGGCGTCTGAGATCGGCATCAGCCAGGCCCAGGTCAGCCGACTGGAAAAAACCGCCCTGCGCCGTATTAAGGGCAAATAGATAAAACAAAAGCCACAGTAACAACTACCCCTTGTTACCGTGGCTTAATTTTTGTCGTCCTTGCGCCCTAAGATGTAGTCCACACTCACCCCGTAGAAGTTCGCCAGTGCAATGAGTACCTCCGGCGGCACGGTGCGCTGACCGCTCTCGTAATAGGCGTATGTGCGTTGGGGCAGGTGCAGCGCCCGGCCCATCTCGCTTTGGGTCAGGTCCGCGTCCTCCCGCAGATCCCGGATTCTTTGAAATTTCATATCATCACCGGAACCATTATATCTTAGAACAATCTGTTCTATTGACAACTAAAACATATTGTTCTATACTGGCTATGGTATGAAAAACAATAAATTGATAAAGATGGGGGAGAGATCAATATGCGAAATACTTTATTTCTGTTGTTAATACGCAAATAAAGAAGGAGATTTATGTATGAATGTAATTGCCCTTAGGGGATGTGGTAATGTTGGAAAAACCAACACCCTAAAACAAGTGATTCGCATTTTAATAGATGAATGCGGCGCACACAAACTTGTTGAGTATGTAGCAGACAATAAAATAGACACACGAGTTGTATTGGAAATTCACGGTAAAATTATTGTGATTTTTACAGGTGGCGATGACCGTAAAACACTCGATAAAAACTTTGAATCAGTGCGATTACATCAATTTGATCTGCTGATTTGTGCGTGTAGATCAAGAGGTGCATCTTGTCGCTGTCTGGAAGAAAAATACACTAAAGATCAAATCCTTTGGTATGGGCAAAGTAAAGTATCGGGTTTATGCAATAACATAGCACAGTTGGAACTTATCCGCACACAAGAAAATAGTCATTTAGCCATGAGTATTGTGCAATCTGCAAAAACAATTTTAGCATTTTAATAACGGGAGGATTAGGAATGAAAAAGATTGTAAGTATGTTGCTGTCAGTCGTTATGCTGTGCAGTGTGACGGCCGGATTGAACTTAACAGCGTATGCCGCAGAAACCGGCGATTGGTCAGATACAATCAAGTATAGTTATGATGAGGATACCTGTGAGTTAACATTAAGTGGGCAAGGCGTACTAACCTATAGTGATTCGTTTCGTGAGAATTTTAGTGAGAAAGATGTAAGAAGCGTTGTCATTCAAGAGGGCATAACAAGTATTAGTAATGGTGTCTTTGCATGTGAAGATGACAGCTTTTATGGTGATTTGCAGAGTGTTACATTGCCGAAAGGTTTGCTTAGCATTGGTGATTCTGCCTTTTCCTACTGCTCAGGTTTAACGAGTATTATTATACCAGAAAGTGTAACAAGTATTGGCGATTCTGCCTTTTCTAACTGTAATAATTTATCAAGTATTGTCATTTCTGATAGTGTAACAAGTATTGGCAGCAACGCATTTGAAGAATGTGATAGTTTGAAGAGTGTTATGCTATCAAATAGTTTGCTTAGTATTAGTGACTACACATTTAGTGGCTGTGATAGTTTGCAGAGTGTTACATTGCCGAAAGGTTTGCTTAGTATTGGCAATTACGCTTTTTCTTACTGCACAAGTTTATCAAGTATTATTATACCGAATAGTGTGACTACGATAGGTGATTATGCGTTTGATTGGTGTTGGTTGGATGAGATTACTTTATCTGACGGCTTAGTTACAATCGGAGAAGGTGCATTTGAAGGTTGCTCCTTAACAAAAGTGAATATACCTAAAACTGTTAAAAAAATTGGGGATAACGCATTTAGCGGTGATTTTCTTTCAGTTGTGATAACCCAGGATAATGTAGAAATCGGTGATGATGCGTTTGGATCTGATACGGTTGTTTTTTGTCCGTCAACTACAAAGATAAATAACCAGGGGGCGGGCGTTCGTTACACAGATAAAACCCCTATACAGATAACAAAAGCCGTTCAAGAATCAGATGGTTGGTATGATGAGGAGGACACAAACCTTTACTATATCGTGCCGAATGAAACAGGGGACTACTATGCGAATGTCAATTACATATTTGACGAAAACCTGAATGCTGTGCCCTGTGAGTATATCTCTGTTGGCGGTGTAGATGAAGGCGGTCGGTGTTATGATGGTAGTGGCTATCGTTTTCAATTAGAGGCAGGAAAGCGCTATTACCTCGCTTACAAAGATTCAATCATTATCAAAGACTTTTGTTATGATGGCAGCAGCGTCAAGAAGTACATTACGGATGATGCGGCTGGCCTCAAATGTGCCAAAGCGACTTTTTGGGACGATAGTACAAAGACATACAAGTTCTACTATAATACAAGCGGTGTATGGGATGATGAAGGACCTGCATTCGTCTCTACGGACTTAAATCAGCCAATAAGTGGGTATTTTTGTGGTCTGGGAATTACATTTTCATTGAATAGCCCCACAAGTGTTAAGTCCTATGAAATTCTAAATTCGTCGGCTCTGAACGAAAAATTCGAGAAACAAATCAGATCTTATGAAACAATCAAAAACAATGCGGCAGTGTATCGACTGCATTTGTCAGATGGCACCACTTATGATGTGAAAAATTACACCATGAAACCGGGTGCGGGCGAAAAAATCGGTGATGTTTTTTGGTGTCAATATTTGCTATACACAGCTGATGGACGCATCTTTAGTGTGAACTACCAGTATAATGTAAATAAACCCACATCAATGAATGTGTGGCTGGATGGCTTTAGCGACAATCCAATCAAAGTGACCGTTGGTCACAATACGCATGCTTATAAGCAGATGGTGACCAAAGCCACCACCGCTAAGGACGGCCAAACCTACAAAAAGTGCACCGTTTGCGGCGCAGTCACCGGCAAGACAGTGATCCCTAAAGCATCTAATATTAAGCTGAGCAAAACCGCCTACACTTATAACGGCAAGGTGCAGCGCCCCGGCGTGACCGTGAAAAACAGCAAAGGCAAGGCCCTGAAGAACGGTACGGATTATACCGTCAGCTACCCCAAGGGCATGAAGAATGTGGGCAAATACACCGTGAAAGTGACCCTCAAGGGCAATTACAGCGGCAGTAAGTCCATGACCTATAATATTAACCCCAAGGGCACCAGCGTATCTAAAGTCACCGCTGCCAAGAAAGGCTTTAAGGTGACCTGGAAAAAGCAGGCTACCCAAACCACCGGCTACCAGGTGCAGTATAGTACCAGCAGCAAGTTTAAGAGCGCCAAGACGGTGACGATCAGCAAGAATAAGACGACTTCTAAGTCCGTGAGCAAGCTGTCTGCCAAGAAGAAGTATTATGTGCGGGTACGCACCTATAAAACCGTAAAAATCGGTGGCAAGAGCGTAAAGCTCTATTCCGGGTGGAGTAAGGCCAAGAGCGTGACCACCAAGAAGTAATATATTCTTGTCATTGCCGCCCGCCAATCCCTCCGTCAACGCCTTGCGGCGTTGCCACCTCCCTTTACACAAGGGAGGCTGATTATACACAATACGGCTCCCCTTGTTTTTATCAAGGGGAGCTGTCGCATTTTTGCGACTGAGGGGATAAAAATAATCGGGTTGGGCAATCTCTTGCGCTGTTCATGCTACATTTGGCGCGAAAGTTCAGAAAGCCTAATCGACAAAATGCGGGATGATGCTATATAAAACGGATGAGAATGTGAACTTTACAGGACGGTGTGTACTAAATTTACAAAAAACATTGACAATTATATCCACTTTGTGTCATAATCGACACAAAGGAGGAATGAAAATGATTGTGGAAGATACGAAAGATCTGGTAGAAACGGACGATTATGTAATCATTGAAGCGACTTTGTCAGAGGGCGATTTGTTGTTTGTGCAAATTGCCGTTGGCATTCGCAACGAAGTGGGCGACATTGTTCGTATTATTCCCATTTCCACCAACCCAATCTAACGAAACGGCCGGGCAGTTATCCGCCCGGCTATTTCTATGCCCATTTCTGCTTTTTAGGGGTGTCGGTGGGGTTCTGCGGTAGGGGTGCGTGCATATATTGTACGGGGCACTTGGGTGCCTTGCGATGAAGTTTTGCAAATTATTTGTAAAAGGGCTGCAAAAAGCATTGACGGATGTTGAAAAATATTATACAATATGCACAAAAGCAATTCTTATTAAAGAGGGATGGACTTATGAAAACTTATGCACCTGATCAAATTCGGAACATTGCGCTTGCAGGTCACGCTTCCAAGGGCAAAACCACCCTGCTGGAGGCTATGCTGCATTTGGCAGGGGCGACGGAGCGCGCCGGCAAAGTGGCTGACGGCAACACGGTGACTGACTTTGACGCCGAGGAGAAAAAGCGCCACATCAGCATGGCCAGCGCCGTGGCTTCCATTGAATATAAGAGCAAAAAGTTGAACTTTATTGACACTCCCGGTTTGTTTGACTTTGAGCAAGGGGCCTTTGAGGGCCTGCGCGCCGCAGAGACGGCGGTGATCGTGGTGTCTGCCCGCAGCGGTCTGGCTGTGGGTGCGGAAAAGGCATTTAAGAACGCCGGCTCCCGCCGTATGGCGCGGGTGCTGGTGACTACCAAAATGGACGACGATCGTGCGGATTTCTACAAGAGCTTTAACGGCATTGTGGCCAAGTTCGGCACAGCGGCCTGCCCGGTGGTCGTGCCCATCATCTCCGGCGGCAAGGTGGCTGCCTATTACAATATGATTGACGGCAAGGCCTATGCGTATGCAGACGGCAAGCGCACCGAGAGTGATGCCCAGCCGGACGACGCTCCCCGCTTTGCGGCGGTACAGGCCGTGTTTACGGAAGCTGTGGCCTCTGCTGATGAAGAGTTGATGGAAAAATATTTTGAGGGCGAGGAGTTGACCCCGGAGGAGAAAATCCGCGGGCTGAAAGCCGGCGTGGCGGACGGCTCCATTATCCCGGTGTTTGCCCTGAGCGGTTTGGCAGAGACGGCCTGCGATCTGTTGCTGGATTTCCTGGCAGAGGTTTGTCCTGCGCCGAAGAGCGAGTATGCGGCAGACGCTGACGGTGAGCCTATCGAGCTGACCCCGGACCCCAACGGACCCTTGGCTGCGGTCTGCTTTAAGACGGTGGCGGATCCGTTTATCGGCAAGTTGTCTTACTTTAAGGTGATCAGCGGCAAAATCACTGCCGCTACCCCTGCTTACAACGCCCGCACCGGCAAAGAGGAGCGCATGGGCAAGTTGGTAAGCGTATTCGGCGCCAAGCAGACGGACATCAGCGAACTGTCCGCCGGGGATATTGGTGCAGTGACCAAGCTGGGCGGCTTTGCCACCGGCGATACCCTTTGCAGCGCCGCGCAAGTGGTGACTCTGGACGGTGTGCATATTCCGAGCGCTACCTATGCCATGGCTGTGGAAGTGGCCAAGAAAGGCGAGGAGGAGAAAGTGGCTTCCGGTCTCAGCCGTCTGTGCGAGGAGGATCCGTCCCTGCACTTTGGCGTCAACAACGAGACCCATCAGCAGATCCTTAGCGGCCTGGGCGAGCAGCACCTGGATGTGGCGATGGCCCGGCTGAAGAGCAAATTCGGTGTGGAGGCAACATTGGTGCAGCCGCGCGTGGCGTACCGGGAGACCATTACTATGAAGGTCTCTGCCCAAGGGCGGCACAAGAAGCAGTCCGGCGGCCACGGCCAATTTGGTGATGTGTTTATTGAATTTGAGCCTTATGATACAGAAGAACTGGTGTTCGCCGAGCGTGTGGTAGGCGGCGCCGTGCCCAAGAATTTCTTCCCGGCAGTAGAAAAGGGTCTGCGGGAGAGTATGCAAAAGGGTGTGCTGGCCGGGTATCCTATGGTGGGCGTAAAGGCCACGCTGTTTGACGGCTCTTACCACCCGGTAGACTCTAGCGAGATGAGCTTTAAGACCGCTGCCTCCCTGGCCTATAAAGAGGGCATTCCCAAGGCGATGCCGGTGCTGCTGGAGCCGATCCTGACAGTGACCGCAACGGTGAACGATGAGGCTATGGGCGATGTGATCGGTGATATTAACAAGCGTCGCGGGCGCGTGCTGGGTATGACCCCTTCCGGGGACGGCAGCCAGGAGATCATGGCGGAGGTGCCGGAGTCGGAGATGTCTACCTTCTCTACCGCCATGCGCCAAATGACCCAGGGCCGTGGTTCCTTTACCACTGCCTTTGCCCGCTATGATCGGTGCCCGGAGCACATTGCACAAAAGATCAAGGCGGAGGCCAGTCAGTTATAATACATATTATATAAGGGCAGCCCTCGGTACGCCGGGGGCTGTTTTGTATGATTTTCGGCTTCGATGGTATACTGAAAAAGGGCGGCTTGTCTATGATTTGACAAAGCGGCCGTTTGGTGCTATAAATGAGGTGTGCCCGGTTTAGGGCAATCGTTTCTTTTGGAGGGATCACGATGCGCGAATTGTTTGAGAAATTCCGTTCTTATTCCATTGTCAGTATCATTGTTTCCGCGTTGTGCGGGCTGGCACTGCTGATTTTTCCGGAAGCCAGTATTCGCTATATCAGCCTGGCCTTTGGCGGCGCTTTGTTGATTATGGGCGCTGTTGGGGTGGTGCAGTATTTTCGCAAGACTGCCGGCCCGGTGGCGCTGTCTGCGGGATTGATTTCCATGGTGTGCGGCGTGATCGTCTGCGCCAAGTACCAGAGTATTCTCACATTGGTAGAATTCCTGTTCGGTGCATCTATTTTTTGCGGCGGGATCATTGGTCTGGTGATCGCCCTGCGGCGGGAAATGCGGCTGCTGCCCGGCTGGGGCGTCAATCTGGCGCTGACGATGGTGTCCGTCATTTTAGGGATCGTGTGTATGGTCAATCCTTTTCATACCGCCCTGGCGCTGGCCAGAATGCTGGGCGTAGCGCTGCTGCTGTATGCAGTGATGGAAGGTGTGGGTTATGCGCAGCTGCGCAAGGTGGGCCGCGCTGTGGAGGACGCAGTGAATCGTACGGCGCCGATTATTGACGAAAACGCTCGCGTATTGGATGATCCGGACGAAAGTGTAAAATAATCGATAAATGCATACGATTTTCTGCTTTCCTGCTTGACAAGGATTTTGTTTTATAGTATATTTATAGACGAGAAGAGGGTGAAGCAGAAAGGACTTCATTATGAGCAAAAAAATGACTGCATTCGGTAGCAAGTTCATTCAAACTTCCAAAGCTGTTTCCAAAAAGCGCCAGAAGCTGGCTGAGGCCGTAGGCTTGGAGGCCGCACCCGCTGTGGCTGTAATGGGCGAAAAAAAGGCAAAAGTATCCAGATGTATGGTTGAGATCCTGCTGTGCCTGGATCAATCCAAGACCCCGCAGGCCGTGCGCGATGTGAGCTGTGATACGGAGTACTCCAAGGGTATGATTAGTCGCTGCGTAGAGAATCTGCGTCAGCAGGGCTATGTGACCGTTGAGCGTAATGTGCAGGATCGGCGCGCTGTTTGTATCGCCCTTACCGAGAAAGCAAAGCCTGTGATCGCTGATTTCCATGCCAAAGAGAAAGAAATGATCGAGACCCTGTATGCCGGCTTGAACGATGCGGATATTCAGGATCTGGATCGGATCCTGGAAATTGTGCAGGCAAACATTGCCGATATGTAATCTATTATAAACTTGAACCGTCCTGTTTCGGCAGGGCGGTTTTTTCTGTCTGTTTTGAACCGTCATTGCAGGTGGTGTACCCGGCTGATGAGCAAAAGTGGTGCACTGCCTATTTTTTGCGCCTTTTTTTAGAAATCTATTGACATGCTCTATCCGGTTGAATATAATAATATATGAACAGATGAGAATATGAAACCTCGTTCAAAACAATAAAACAAACATTTTGCATAGGAGAATGGTTATGAAAAAGACTTATAATGTGGACGTGGATTGTGCCAATTGTGCTGCCAAGATGGAAGACGCTGTGAAAAAGACCCCCGGTGTGCAGAACGCTGCCCTGAGCTTTATGACCTTAAAGTTGAAAGTGGAGTTTGAAGCAGGCGCGGATGTGGATGCAGTGATGGCAGCCGCCCGAAAAAATTGCAAGCGGGTGGAGAGTGATTGCGAGATCTTTCTGTAAACCTGCATTTGGGAGGGAAAGGTATGAGCAAGAAACAAAAGAAAGTGCTGGTGCGCATTATTGTTGCGCTGGTGCTGCTGGCAGGGGTAATCCTGCTGGATAAGCTGGCCCTGCTGCCACAGTGGGCTATGATCGTTCTGTATTTGGTGCCGTATTTTGTGATCGGCTACGATATTCTTTGGAAAGCGCTTAAGGGAGTCAAAAACCGCCAGGTGTTTGATGAGAATTTCTTAATGGCAGTGGCCACCGTTGGCGCCCTTTGCTTGCAAGACTTCAAAGAGGGCGTGGCCGTTATGCTGTTTTACCAGATCGGCGAGCTGTTCCAGAGTGTGGCAGTGGGCAAGCTGTCTCTTATACACATCTGACGCTGCCGACGAAGGCTT
>ERZ1027010.244-NODE-244-length-21234-cov-4.777704_pt1 | contig 21234 bp, 9 predicted proteins | sample MGYA00519448_ERZ1027010 | MGnify/ENA primary metagenome ERZ1027010 (study PRJEB26926, sample SAMN06164694) | human gut metagenome | biome: ENVO:00009003; feature: ENVO:2100002; material: ENVO:00002003 | host: Homo sapiens | place: USA | collected 2012 ... | reverse complement strand
CGTGGGCTCGGAGATGTGTATAAGAGACAGGAATATATGAAGTATAAGTCTATTGTTATAGCTTTATGTCTGGGGTTGTCGGGTACGCTGTCTGCACAATCTGTTTATCCCGGTTTGCATACGGATAAGATGAAGCTGAATACATCGGTTCGGGTAGGAGCGGAAGGTTTTGATTTGCAGGATGTGCGTTTGTTGCCGAGCCGCTTCCGGGATAATATGTTGCGTGATTCGGTTTGGATGACGTCGATAGACGTGAACCGCTTGCTGCATAGCTTCCGCACGAATGCCGGTATATGGGCAGGACGTGAAGGAGGATATATGACCGTGAAGAAATATGGCGGTTGGGAATCGCTGGATTGCGAGCTGCGCGGACATACTACGGGGCATCTGCTCTCGGCATACGGACTGATGTATGCCGCTACGGGCAGCGAAATCTTCAAACTAAAAGGCGATAGCATCGTGACGGAACTGGGGAAAGTACAGGAGGCGCTGGGAAACGGTTATCTAAGTGCGTTTCCCGAAGAACTGATAAACCGTAATATCAAGGGACAGTCCGTTTGGGCTCCGTGGTACACGCTGCACAAGCTGTTTTCCGGTTTGATAGACCAATATCTGTATGCGGATAATGCGCAGGCCTTGGCGATTGTGACGAGAATGGGCGACTGGGCATACAACAAACTGCAACCGTTGAACGAAGAAACACGTAGGAAGATGATACGCAATGAGTTTGGCGGCATCAACGAATCGTTCTATAATTTGTATGCCGTTACCGGTGACGAACGTTACCGCCGGCTGGCACACTTCTTCTATCATAATGATGTGATAGACCCTTTGAAAGAACAAAAGGATGATTTGGGTACGAAGCATACAAATACGTTCATACCGAAAGTACTGGCGGAAGCCCGTAACTATGAGCTGACGGGAGATGAGGACAGCAAGGCGTTGAGTGGGTTCTTCTGGCGCACAATGACGGAACATCATACATTTGCGCCCGGATGCAGTAGCCAGAAGGAGCATTTTTTCGATACAAAGCGCTTCTCGAACTTCTTGAATGGCTATACGGGTGAAACCTGCTGTACCTATAATATGCTGAAACTAAGCCGGCATCTGTTTTGCTGGCAACCGGATGCGGGCATAGCCGATTACTACGAGAGAGCTTTGTATAATCATATCTTGGGACAGCAAGACCCGCAGACCGGTATGGTTTGCTACTTCCTGCCCTTGCTGTCGGGGGCGCATAAGGTGTATAGCACAAAGGAGAACTCTTTTTGGTGCTGTGTGGGAAGCGGCTTCGAGAATCATGCCAAGTATGGAGAAGGCATTTACTACCGCAGCAAAGAGGGTATTTATGTAAACCTGTTTATTCCTTCCGTGGTCCGTTGGAAGGAAAAAGGAATAACCCTGAGACAGGAAACGGCTTTTCCCGAAGAGGAAACAACTGTAATGACTGTTGAGACCGACCGTCCGGTGCAGACCACCGTATATTTGCGCTATCCGTCATGGAGCGGAAAGGTGGCGGTGCGTGTCAACGGAAAGAAAATACAGGTGAGACAGGCTCCCGGTTCTTATATCGCTTTAACCCGTCTGTGGAGGGATGGCGACCGCATAGAGGCCGTTTATCCGATGCAAGTGCAACTGGAAACCACTCCGGATAACCCTCAAAAGGGTGCGTTGCTCTACGGACCGCTGGTGTTGGCGGGAGAGCGGGGTACGGAAGGTATGCAGTCTCCGGCGCCTTTCTCCGACCCCCGGCTTTACAATGATTATTATACCTATGATTACCATATTCCGGCAGACCTGAAAACAACGCTCCTGATAGACTGCAAACATCCGGAACGTGCGCTGCAACGGGTTGGAAAGGAACTGAAGTTCACTACGCAACAAGGTGATGTGCTCCGCCCCTTGTACGATGTGCATCATCAGAGATATGTGGTATATTGGGATTTAAAGAATAAGTAGGCATTTAATCGTATGAAATATCTGTCTTTTTGCTTTTTCCTCTTCGTCCTCCTCTTTGGGGGAAGGACAGCCGGCATGGCTGCCGAATGGCAATGGTCGGTGCGGATTCCTTCGATGACTTCGCAGGAAACCGGAGCGCATCCGCAGGCTTTTCTGTGGATACCCGATGATTGCAAACGGGTGAAGGCCGTAGTGGTGGGACAGCATAATATGTGTGAAGAGACTTTGTTTGAGAATCCGGTGTTTCGTAAACGGATGCAGGAAGCGGGTATTGCATTGGTATGGATTACGCCCATTCTTGATTTCCCGTGGGATGTAAAGACGGGATGTAACAATGCGCTGCTCGCAGCTTTGGACAATTTGGCGGAGACGAGCGGCTACAATGAGCTGGAAGTTGTGCCTGTTGTGCCTTTGGGGCACTCTGCAATGGCTACTTTCCCGTGGAACTTTGCTGCATGGAATCCGGAACGTACGTTGGCGGTAATCTCCTATCATGGTGATGCTCCGCGCACTAACCTGACCGGTTATGGCGGTGCGAACTTGGAATGGGGACGTACACGCCACATCAACGGCATCCCCGGTCTGATGGTGGAAGGAGAGTATGAGTGGTGGGAAGCGCGCGTCAATCCGGCTTTGGCTTTTCGTATGATGTATCCCGAAAGCTGCATCTCCTTTCTTTGCGATGCCGGGCGGGGGCACTTTGATGTGGCAGACCGTACGGCGGATTATATCGGCCTTTTCTTGCAAAAAGCCGTGGAGTACAGGTTGCCGGAGAGTGTGGATTGGAATAAACCGGTCGCTCTGAAGAAACTGGACCCTCGCAACGGCTGGCTTGCCGAACGTTGGCGTACGGGTGCGGAAGAACCGCAGGGAGAGGTACGTACGGCACGCCTTGCGAAACAACCCCGTCGTGCCAAGCCGGCTCCTTACGGACAATACAAAGGAGACCGCCATGACACCTTCTGGTATTTCGACCGCGAAATGGCGGAACTGACTGAAGAGTTCTACCGCCAAGAGCGTGACTTGCTGCCGCAATATGTCAGCTTTATGCAGGAGGGACAACTCGTTCCTTATAATCCGAAATCGCATATCACCCTTTCTGCACGTTTCCTGCCCGAACCGGACGGCGTGACGTTTCATCTGAAAGCGGTATATACCGATAGCCTGCGCAATGCTTTGGCGGACAAACATTCGGTTGCCGTGCCGCGTATCGAACGTATCTGCGGTCCGGTGAAGCAGATAAACGATACGACTTTTGTCCTCGACTTCTACCGTATGGGTACAAACAATAAAAAGCGTACTCCGGGCATTACGCTTGTGGCAAGTGCCGGAGGCGACCGCTTCTACAAAGAGTGCGTGCAGGAGCTGAGTCTCAATATCCCTTATCCGCTGACCGGGGGGCGCAGGCAGTGTATTCTATTTCCCGGTATTGCGGATGTAAAAGACGGAACAGAATCCATTATGCTCAATGCGACGTCCGACTGCGGTCTGCCCGTCTATTATTATGTAAAAGAGGGACCGGCGGAAATAGAGGGAGGCAAAGTAGTGTTTACCAAGATACCTCCCCGCAGCAAATACCCGCTTAAAGTAACGGTAGTGGCATGGCAATACGGTATTATGGGAAAGGTGCAGACGGCAGAGCCGGTAGAGCGCACTTTCTTTATTGAGAAATGAACTATTAAATGGATGACAGGGACTCTTGACATAAATAAAAATCAAACTTACTTAAAGATATGCTTGCAGTGATGAATAAAAGAATAGGATTTCTATTTGGTATATTTGTATATGCCGCTTTTATGTTTGCGGGTAATGCCCGGGAGTTGAAACTGACCTCTCCGAGCGGCATACACGAAGTCTGTTTCTATCAGAAGCAGACCTCTCCGGCTGTCAACGGCTTGTTTTACCGTGTCTCCTTCAAGGGACAATCGGTGATAGAAGAGTCGCGCGCCGGACTGGAGTTGGATAATCGTATTTGGGAAATGGCATTGGGACAGCGTAAACTGATACAACCGGCCTGTTGGATGGATAATCTGGAGACGGACTCCGTGACCTATGCTCCTGCGGTGGATATAACTTGGAAGCCTCTTTACGGTGAACGCAGCGAAGTGCGCGACCGTTACAATGCGGCAACGCTTCACCTCTCCAAGAAAGACGGCTCTTTCTACCGCCTTGATATAGAGGTGCGTGCTTATGACGAAGGTATCGCTTTCCGCTATTTCTTCCCCGAACATCCTCGTGCCACTTTCCACAAGGTAGTGGGCGATTTGACGGAATATACCTTGCCTGCCGGTACGAAAGCATGGTCGGAACAGTGGGCGCAGGCTTTCTTTGAACACTTGGATGTCAATGAATTGAAGCGTCCCGTGGAGCGTGCCTTGACGTTGGAACTGCCCGGCGGCTTGTGGGCTGCATTGCTGGATGCCGATGTGGACGACTGGTGCCTTACCAAATATCAGGCTTCGGCAGAGAAAAAGAATACGCTGGCTTCCGTAATGTATAGTCCGGTAGATGTGGTGACTTATTACGCTACTCCGTGGAGGGTGATAATGACTGCGGAAAAGCCGGGAGAGTTGCTGGAACATAACGACATTGTCCAAAACCTGAACCCGCCTTGCGAGGTAGCCGATGCCGCCGAGTGGGTGAAACCGGGCACTATTATGCGCGAGACAACCATCAGTACCGAAGGAGCCATCGCCACGATTGATTTCTGCGCCGAACACAATATCCCTTATATGCTTTTCGACTGGTTGTGGTATCTGCCTTGTACTTCGCACGACGGAGACGCCACCAAAGTGGTGGAGAAACTGGATATGCCGCGTGTAGTGGCTTACGGAAAGGAAAAGGGGGTCGGTATCTGGGTGTACGTCAACCAGCATGCGTTGATGAAACAGGCGCGTGAGCTCTTTCCGATACTTCGTGAATGGGGTATTGTTGGGGTGAAGTCCGGTTTTGTGCAGTATGCCAGCCATCGTTGGGCTACGTGGTTGCACGATTTGGTGCGTCTGGCGGCCGAAAACCATTTGATGATGAATATCCATGATGAGTACCGCCCGTCCGGTTTCAGCCGTACGTACCCCAATCTGTTGACTCAGGAAGGTATTTGCGGGAACGAAGAGTTTCCGGACGCTACGCACAATGTGACGCTGCCTTTTACGCGTATGATAAATGGTGCGGCGGATTATACCATCTGCTATTTCGACAAGCGTCTGAAAACCACACACGCACATCAGTTGGCGGCCTCGCTGGTATTCTACAGTCCGCTGCAAACAATCTTCTGGTATGATAAACCGTCTTTCTATCGCGGGGAACCGGAAGTGGAATGGTTTGAGAACTTGCAGACTGCTTTTGACGATACGCAGGTGTTGGACGGGGCACCGGGCAGGAATATCACAATGGCACGCCGGAAAGGACAGGAATGGTTCTTGGCGGCCATGACGAATAATGACGGCTCGAAAGAGAATGTACCGCTCTCTTTTCTCGATAAGGGCAAGACTTATCTTGCATATATCTATACGGACGGCGGGAAGGAAGTGAAAACCCGCACGCAAGTGAAATGCTCGTATCTGTTGGTGGATACTTCCAAAACGATGAAGTTTGAATTGAAACCGAGCGGTGGGGCGGCTGTCCGTTTTGTTCCCGTAAATAAGGATGAGGCGAAGAAGTATAAAAGATATAAGGGGGAAGTGCTATAAAAATACAGTCTGCATTGAGTAATCGGCAGGGGTTGTTCGTATTAATAAATGAATGTTTTGCTTTCGGGTTATTTATTAGTTACAAGATGAAAAGATTAACGCTGATTGTTGGTATGTTGTGCGTAGTCTGTTTGCAGGCAGGAGCGCAATATGTGTCCGAAGTATGGGTTTCGGATAGAGGGAATGGTACATATAGGAATCCGGTGTTGCATGCCGACTATTCCGACCCTGATGTTTGTGCGGCAGGCGATGACTTCTATATGACCGCTTCCAGCTTTGGTTGTACGCCCGGCTTGCCTGTTCTACATTCCAAAGACTTGGTGAATTGGCGTATTATCAATTATGCCTTGAAAGAACTGGAACCGACAGAGTTCTATAATTCGGCCCGGCATGGCAAGGGGGTATGGGCTCCTTCCATTCGCTATCACAAAGGCGAATTTTATATCTACTGGGGCGACCCGGACTTTGGTATTTTTATGGTGAAGACCAAAGACCCTGCCGGCGAATGGGAGAAGCCTGTACTTGTGAAAGCCGGTAAAGGGATGATAGACCCTGCACCGTTGTGGGATGATGACGGGCACGTGTATCTGGTGCACGCTTGGGCAGGCAGCCGCTCGAAGATGAACAGTGTTGTGGTGGTATGCGAGATGAATGCCGAAGGTACACAGGTTATAAGCAATCCGGTACTTGTTTATGACGGGAATGACGGAATTAATCACACGGTGGAAGGACCGAAATTTTATAAGCGAAACGGCTATTACTATATTTTCGCTCCTGCGGGTGGCGTGGCTACGGGCTGGCAGCTGGTGTTGCGTTCACGCAATGTATACGGGCCGTATGAACCGAAAATAGTCATGGCGCAGGGCAAGACGGATATTAACGGTCCTCATCAGGGAGCATGGGTGGACACAAATAAAGGTGAGTCTTGGTTTGTACATTTTCAGGATAAAGCGATGTACGGGCGAGTGATTCATCTGAATCCGATGGCTTGGGCGAATGATTGGCCTGTAATCGGTGTGGATAAGGACGGTGACGGTTGTGGCGAGCCGGTCACTACTTATAAGAAACCCAATGTAGGCAAGACTTATCCCATAGAAACTCCTGTGGAAAGCGACGAGTTCAATACCCGTCGGTTGGGATTGCAATGGGAGTGGCACGCCAATTATCAAGATACTTTTGGATTCACTTCGGATTTGGGGTTTGTCCGCATCTACGGACATATCCTCTCGGAAAGCTTCGTGAACTTCTGGGAAGTGCCCAATCTGTTGTTGCAGAAGTTTCCTGCCGAAAAGTTCACGGCTACCGCCAAGCTGAAAGTATCAGCCAAAATGGACGGACAACAATCCGGACTTATTGTGATGGGCTGGGATTATAGTTACATCGGTGTGGAAAAGGCAGGCGAATCGTTCGTGCTGAAACAGGCCGTTTGCAAGGATGCCGAGCAGAATATGCCGGAAACGACTGTACGTCTGGCGGAAATTCCGGCAAGCCGTATTTATGAGGCAGGCTTATATCCCAATTATGAAAGGGAAATCTACCTGCGGGTAAAAGTGGAGAAAGACGGTGTATGCCGCTTCTCTTATAGCTTGGACGGTAAGAAGTATACATCTGCCGGAATCCCTTTCACTGCCCGTCAGGGAAAATGGATAGGGGCTAAGGTAGGATTGTTCAGTACGGCCCCTTACGGTAAAGAACGCGGTTGGGTGGATGCCGACTGGTTCCATATTGAGAAATAAAAGAATAAAATCAGATATGAAGACAAAAGCTCTGTTGGCAGTTTTGGGCGTCTGCCTGTTGTCTGCCTGCACTATTCCGGAAAACAAGTTTTATGTTGATAGGGAATTGGACTATTGTAACCGTCAGGTAGGACGTACATTAGCCCGGTTGCACGATGCAAATGGTAAGATTGATTATACCATGATGCCACGCAACATCCTGCAAGGTCAAAGTAATTGGAATTGCCGCAAAGCCGCAAAGGAAGAATGGTGTGCCGGATTTTGGCCCGGTGTGCTGTGGTACGACTATGAATATAGCGATGACAAGCGGATAAAGGAGGAAGCGGAAAGATTTACCGCCTCCTTGGAGTTCCTTTCCCGTACACCTGCATTCGACCATGACCTCGGCTTTCTGGTGTTTTGCAGTTATGGCAACGGTTATCGCCTGACGCAAAATCCCCTTTACAAGCAGGTGATTCTGGATACGGCGGATACGTTGGCTACGCTATTCAAGCCGCAGGTAGGGACGATGTTGTCTTGGCCGCGTAATGTAGAACTGTTTGGCGGACACAACACGATTATGGATAATATGATAAATCTGGAAATGCTTTTCTGGGCGGCAAAGAACGGCGGCAACCCTTATTTGGCGGATATTGCCATTTCTCATGCCGATAAAACGATGAAATACCACTTTCGTCCCGATTATACTTCGTATCATGTGGCCGTTTACGATACGCTGACGGGTGGCTTTGTCAAAGGGGTTACGCACCAGGGATATGCGGACAACAGTATGTGGGCGCGCGGTCAGGCATGGGCCATCTATGGATATACAGTGGTTTACCGTGAAACCGGAGACTGCCGTTATCTGGACTTTGTGCAGAAGGTAACGGATGTGTATTTGAAAAATCTTCCGGAGGATTATGTTCCTTACTGGGATTTCAATGACCCCGCAATACCCAATGCTCCTCGTGATGCTTCGGCTGCCTGTGTAGTGGCTTCTGCCTTACTGGAACTTTCTACGTACTTGCCGGGTGACAAAGGAGAGAAGTACAAGGATGCGGCAGTGAAAATGCTGACGAACTTAAGTACGGACAGCTATCAATGCGGTGAAGCAAGTCCGGCATTCCTGCTCCACTCTACAGGGCACTGGCCGGCTAAGTCGGAAATAGACGCTTCTATTATTTATGCGGATTATTATTATATCGAAGCATTGCTGCGGTTGAAGAGATTGCAGGAAGGAAAAGCGGTCATAGGCTGACGCACCACAGCCTGTTATTATAAATATAATGAAGGATTTCTTCTCTTATAGATGAATAAGGGAAGGAGTCCTTTTGTCATTCAGAGGGCTCGTGTGGTAATGACCGACGTTATTGAACGTACATTGATTCAATGAAGAATAAGTGTATATGTTACACAACATATGCGCTTATTTGTTGCGTCTGTAGTAAAAGTGTTATTTTTACACTCTCTAATTCTCTTGCTGTAAAATGATTATGAAAGACATAAATTAGTTACTAATATACACATACCATGAAAAAAGGATTGAAACTGTTATTGCTGTTGTTGGCAGTTACTGCACCGTTGAGGGCGCAAGATGTAATAGTGAAAGGACCGGACGGAAACCTGCAGGTGGAGGTTATATGTACCGAAACCGGAAAAGCAGCTTATTCTGTTTCTTACAAGGGCAGGCAGATGCTGGAAAACTCCCCGTTGGGCATGAACACTAATGTAGGCGATTTTACACAAGGTTTGAAACTAACCGGACATGAAGTGAACAAAATTGACAGCCAGTATTCATTGAACCACATCAAGACTTCTCAAGTACATTACCGGGCTAACGAATTGAACTGTTTCTTTGACAATGCTAAAGGACAGAAGATGCAGATTACGTTCCGGGTGAGCAATAACGATATTGCTTTCCGTTATACCCTGTCACGCCAAGGCAATACGGGCAGTGTACGCGTAATGAACGAAAATACCGGTTTTGCCTTTCCGGAAAAGACTACCACTTTCCTCTGCCCGCAGAGCGATGCCATGATAGGATGGAAACGTACGAAGCCCAGCTACGAAGAAGGATATAAAGTGGATGCATCGATGAACGAACGTTCGCATTACGGGCATGGTTATACCTTCCCTTGTCTGTTCAAAGTGGGTGAAGACGGTTGGGTACTGGTCAGCGAGACCGGTGTTGACAGCCGCTATTGTGCGTCCCGCCTTAGCGATGCGGCAAGCGGCGTGTATACCCTTGAGTTCCCCATGCCGGAAGAAAATAACGGTAACGGAACAATTGAACCCGCTTTTGCTTTGCCCGGCAGCACGCCGTGGCGTACTATTACGGTAGGTGAAACTTTGAAACCGATTGTAGAGACGACGGTTCCTTGGGATGTGGTTGAGCCGCGTTATGCAACGAAACACGACTATAAACCGGGGCGCGGTACTTGGAGTTGGATTCTTTGGCAAGATAACAGTATTAACTATGATGACCAGGTACGATATGCCGATTTGGCAGCTGCCATGGGGTATGAATATATCTTGGTTGATAATTGGTGGGATACGTATATCGGTCGTGACCGTATGGAGCAGTTCGTCAAGTATGCCCGTAGCAAAGGAGTGGAGGTCTTCTTGTGGTATAGTTCCAGCGGCTACTGGAATGATATAGAGCAAGGGCCGGTTAACAAAATGGACAATTCCATTGCCCGTAAGCAAGAGATGCGCTGGATGCAAAGTCTGGGTGTAAAAGGTATAAAAGTAGACTTCTTTGGAGGTGACAAGCAGGAGACAATGCGTTTGTATGAAGAAATACTGAGCGATGCCGATGATTACGGGCTGATGGTCATCTTTCATGGATGTACGTTGCCTCGCGGGTGGGAGCGGATGTATCCTAACTATGTAGGCAGTGAGGCTGTGTTGGCATCCGAGAATCTTGTCTTCAGCCAACAAGCCTGTGATAATGAAGCGTTCAATGCCACTTTGCATCCTTTTATCCGTAATACTGTGGGATGTATGGAATTTGGCGGAGGATTCTTGAATAAACGCTTGAACCGTGGTAATGACGGCGGTACTGTTCGTCGGACAACGGATATTTTCCAGTTGGCAACTACGGTGCTTTTCCAAAATCCCATACAGAACTTTGCTCTTGCCCCCAACAATTTGACGGATGCTCCGGCGCTATGTCTTGACTTTATGAAACAAGTACCTACTACATGGGATGAAACCCGTTTTATAGACGGTTATCCCGGCCGCTATGTCGTCTTGGCACGTCGTCATGGCAATGTGTGGTATATAGCTGCTGCCAATGCTATGGCGGAACCGTTGAAGCTGAAATTATCCCTTCCGATGTTACCTGCGGGTGAGGAGGTCTCTGTTTATTTTGACGATAAGAAGCTGCAGCCGCAACAGAAAGAACAGAAAATCAAGTCTGACGGTACGTTGCAGCTTACAGTTCAGCCTATGGGCGGAGCAGTGATAGTGAAGTAGGACGGGCAGGCTTTTCACAAGTTAAAGAATTATATTATATTAAATACCATGAAAGTACGATTCAAATTATTCTCTCTTTGCCTGTTACTGGTTTTGGCTTCTTCCTTGCGGGCAGAGACTCATCATGTGACGAATGAACCCGATTCGGTTTATCTCTTTTCCTATTCCCATGCCAACGGGCAGGGTGGATTGAAGTTTGCCTGGAGTCCCGACAACAGGACGTGGTTCAGTGTAGCAGACGGTTTCACTTATGTCAATTCCGATTTCGGCCCGTGGGGCAGAGCGAAGAAAATGTTCGATCCGCAGTTGGTGCAAAACCGTGCCGACGGTAGCTGGCATTGCATCTGGAGAGTTACGGATACAGGCAAAGTATTGGCTCATGTAGCTTCGCCTGACTTGCAGAAATGGGGGCGGCAGAGTTATTTCTTATCCTCCGATCTTAGTAAGTTCTCTTCTGAAGATGTGTACCCTTTCCTCGAAGGAAAAGTATCGGTGAATGGCATGGAACAGACGGGACGTATACAGAAAGTTTCGTATACCACCGTACAGCAGATTATCCGCTATGCAGAACACAAGAAATTCCGTTCGGCACAGAATGCCGAACGTATGGCGCAGGACCCTGTGCGTTTTGCCGGATTGAAACCGTTGGAAGCCACTGTACAAGTAAAGCCCGAAAAGGCAAAGAAAATCAGCGAGCATTTGATAGGTATCTTCTTTGAAGACATTAATTATGCTGCCGATGGAGGACTTTATGCCGAGCTTATTCAGAACCGCGATTTTGAATATGCTCCCGCCGACCGCGGCTACGGATTGGATAGGGCTGCGGAATGGGGACCCATGACGGCTTGGGGTGGTATTCGTCCCGCTCTTTCTTCGGTTGGGAAGGAGAATGCCGGTCAAGTTCCCGTGTACTTGCAGATAGATACGGTTGCTCCCATACATGCCAATAATTCTCATTATCTGAAAATGATGATAAATACACCGGGTGCAGGTATCTACAATACCGGTTATGACGGGATTGTGATAAAGCAAGGTGAAAAATACGATTTGTCCTTCTTTGCCCGCATTCCGTCGGAAGGGCTTTCGGCAAGGGCAGAGCGTTATGCACAGCCCAAGAGTATGAAACTTCTGATTCGTATTACGGATGGCAAGGGCAAGGTTTGTGCCGAATCTGTAGTAAAGGTGGCTTCTCGTGAGTGGAAGAAGTATAAGACTGTATTGACTGCTGCGTCTGCCATTGACAAGGGACGTCTCGAACTTCTTTTAGAATCGGTTCCGGCTACGCTGCATCTGGATATGGTTTCCCTTTTCCCGCAGAATACGTTTAAAGGCCGCGAGAACGGTCTGCGTGCCGACTTGGCCCAGACGCTTGCAGACCTGCATCCGCGCTTCATCCGTTTTCCCGGCGGGTGTGTGGCTCATGGAGACGGAATTGACAATATATACGATTGGAAAGGTTCTGTCGGTCCGCTCGAAGCCCGCAAGCCTTTGCGCAACCTTTGGGGGTATCATCAGACACGCGGCTTGGGATACTTTGAATTCTTCCAATATTGTGAGGATATCGGTGCTGAACCACTTCCGGTACTTGCGGCAGGCGTTCCTTGCCAAAATTCCGGCACATGCGCGCATCACTCCGACGGCGAGCTGACGTGTATGGGGCAACAAGGAGGCATCCCGATGCAAGAAATGGATCAATACATTCAAGATGTGCTCGACCTTATAGAATATGCTAATGGCGATGCACGTCGCACGGAGTGGGGCAGGAAACGTGCGGAAGCCGGTCATACGAAGCCTTTCAACCTGAAGTTTATCGGTATAGGCAATGAGGACATGATAACAGATGTCTTTGAAGAACGTTTCACGATGATATATAATGCAGTTAAGGAGAAATATCCCGAAATAACCGTTATCGGTACGGTAGGACCTTTCTACGAAGGAACGGACTACGAGGAAGGCTGGGAACTTGCCACCCGTCTCGGTGTGCCTATGGTGGACGAACACTATTATGTGGAACCCGGTTGGCTCATCAATAATCAGGATTATTACGACCGTTACGACCGCAACAAGTCCAAGGTGTATTTGGGTGAGTATGCCTCCCATATGGCAGGTCGTCCCAATAACGTTGAAACGGCTTTGACTGAGGCATTGTACCTTACGGCCGTAGAACGGAACGCTGATGTCGTGACCATGACTTCGTATGCTCCGTTGCTGGCCAAAGAAGGTCATACGCAATGGAATCCCGATTTGATTTACTTCAATAACTCAGAAGTAAAGCCTACGGTGGGTTATTATGTCCAGCAGATGTACGGACAGAATTCCGGTACTGTTTATTTGCCCTCTGTTGTCAGTTTGAGTGAAGGCTCGGATGCAGTGCGGAAGCGTGTGGGTGTATCCGTAGTCAGAGATGATGCCAGTGGCGACTATATCGTGAAATTGGCGAATCTATTGCCGGTAGAGGTTTCTGCCAAGGTACAGTTGGAAGGTGTTTCTTTGACTAATCCGTCAGCCGTAAAGACACTGCTTACGGGCAGCCCGGCAAGTAAAGATGCCAAGTCCGTCTCTTCTGCATTCGAAGTTGCGGGCAATGAATTTGATTATAAGATGCCGGCATATTCGTTTACGGTGATACGCATCAGTGAAAAATAGCGATAGAATGAAGTTGTAACTTTTTATATATAACAGATACCATGAAGAAACAGATTATTACCGGACTGTTTGCGGCTTTGGCTGTGGTTACGAGCGCGCAGTCTTTTACCGAATGGCGGAATCCGGAAGTCAATGCCGTAAACCGTGCACCGATGCACACCAATTATTTTGCTTATGAATCGGAAGAGGCTGCCCGTGCAGGAGCCAAAGAACACTCTTCCCGTTTCATGACCTTGAATGGTACATGGAAATTCTTTTGGGTGAAAGATGCTGATGCCCGTCCCACAGACTTCTGGAAACCGGGCTTTAATGATAAAGGATGGAGTGATATGCCTGTTCCCGGGGTATGGGAATTGTATGGCTTCGGCGACCCTATTTATGTAAATGTAGGTTATGCCTGGCGCAACCAGTTTAAGAATAATCCGCCGGAAGTACCCGTTGTGAATAACCATGTCGGTTCGTATCGCCGCGAGATTGTAGTCCCTGCCGATTGGAAAGGCAAGGATATTATAGCCCACTTCGGTTCGGTGACTTCCAATATGTACCTGTGGGTAAACGGTAAGTATGTAGGTTACAGCGAAGACAGCAAGTTGGAGGCGGAATTTGATCTTACCTCTTACCTGAAGCCGGGGCAAGAAAACCTGATAGCTTTCCAAGTGTTCCGCTGGTGTGACGGTACTTATCTTGAAGACCAAGACTTTTTCCGTTACAGCGGGGTAGGGCGTGATTGTTATCTGTATGCCCGTGATAAGAAACGTATCGAAGATATTCGTGTTACCCCAGATTTGGATACCGACTACAAGAACGGGACTTTGCGTGTAACGGTAAGCCTGAAAGGTAACGGTAATACCACTTTGGAATTATCGGATGCCGAAGGTAGGCAGGTGGCAACAGCAGCTGTTCGTGGTAACGGTACTGCCTTGATGAACCTGGATAATCCGCATAAATGGACAGCGGAAACTCCTTATCTTTATACATTGCGTGCCACTTTGCAGGGCAGTAATGAAGTGATTCCCGTTAAAGTAGGTTTCCGTAAGATTGAACTCAAAGATTCGCAAATACTGGTAAACGGCCAACCTGTTCTTTTCAAAGGAGCCAATCGCCATGAAATGGATCCCGACTATGGTTATGTAGTTTCCCGTGAGCGTATGATTCAGGATATTCAGATAATGAAACGGTTCAATTTGAATGCTGTGCGTACCTGCCACTATCCCGACAATAATCTGTGGTATGACTTGTGTGACCAATACGGCATTTATGTAGTGGCGGAAGCGAATATCGAGTCTCACGGAATGGGATATGGAGAATCAACCCTTGCCAAACGTGCCGACTACAAGAAAGCTCATATGGAACGTAATCAACGTAATATACAACGCGGTTTCAATCATCCCAGCATTATCTTCTGGTCGTTGGGCAATGAAGCCGGATATGGTCCTAACTTTGAGGCCGCTTACGATTGGGTGAAGGCGGAAGACCCCAGCCGTGCGTGCCAGTATGAGCAGGCCGGCGTGAAGGGCAAGACGGATATTTACTGTCCGATGTATGCCGGTTATGGCTGGTGCGAGGATTATAGTAAGAATGCCGACTACAAGAAGCCTTTGATTCAGTGCGAATATGCCCATGCTATGGGTAACTCCGAAGGCGGCTTTAAGGAGTATTGGGACTTGGTGCGTAAATATCCCAAGTTTCAGGGTGGCTTTATTTGGGATTTTGTTGATCAGTCTGTACGTTGGACAGGTAAGAACGGCAAGATGATTTATGCTTATGGCGGTGACTTCAATCGCTTTGATGCCAGCGACATTAACTTCTGCGATAACGGTCTTATTAGTCCCGACCGTGTGCCTAATCCGCATATGTACGAAGTGGGACGCATCTATCAGAGTATTTGGACAACTCCTGCCGACTTGCAGCGTGGAGAAATCAATGTGTTCAATGAAAACTTCTTCCGTGACCTTTCCGCTTATTATCTGGAATGGGAGATGCTGAAAGACGGTAAGGTGATGCGCAGCGGCCGTGTGGATGACTTGGATGTAGCCCCGCAACAGACAGCCAAAATCAAATTGGATTTGGGTGCAACTTGCCAATGTGCCGAGTGGTTGCTCAACGTGTCTTATAAGCTGAAGAATCGTGAGGGACTGCTTCCTGCCGGTCATATTGTAGCTAAAAACCAGTTGACGCTGAACGCTTATCAAGCCCCTGCAATGGATTTGAGAAATGTCGAACTGAGTAATGTGGAAGTAACAGTTCCTGCAGTGCAGGAGAATGACTATAATTACCTTATTATTTCCGGTGAGACCTTCCGTATGGAATTCAACAAGCATACCGGGTACTTGACTAAATACGAAGTGAACGGTCAGAATATGATTAAAGAGGGCGAAGCCCTTACCCCTAACTTCTGGCGTGCTCCTACCGATAATGATTTCGGCGCCAACCTGCACCGCAAGTATATTGTCTGGAAGAATCCGGAAATCAAGCTGATCTCTTTCAATCAGCGCACCGAGAACAAACAAGTGATTGTGGAAGCCGCTTATGAGTTGTCCAAAGTATCGGCTGCTTTAAATTTGACGTATGTCATCAACAACAATGGCGCTGTTAAAGTCACTCAAAAGATGATTGCCGACAAGAATGCCAAAGTTGCCAATCTTTTCCGTTTCGGGGTGCAACTGCCTATGCCTCGCAGCTTTGAGACTGTAGAATATTACGGTCGCGGTCCGGTAGAGAACTATATCGACCGTAACCATTGCTCCGACCTCGGCATTTATCGTCAGAGCGTGTCGGAACAGTTCTATCCCTATATCCGTCCGCAGGAGAATGGTACAAAGACGGATATCCGTTGGTGGAAAATGCTGGATGCAGCCGGTAACGGTATCGAGGTAGTTGCTACCGCTCCATTCTCCGCATCGGCTTTGCACTATACGATTGAATCCTTGGATGAGGGCTGGAGCAAACAGCAAGGACACTCTCAGGAGGTGGAAGAAGCAGACTTGACTAACCTCTGTATTGATAAGGTGCAGGCCGGTTTAGGTTGCGAGGATAGCTGGGGACGTATTGCCCGGCCCGAATACCAAGTTCCTTATGCTGATTATGAATTTACATTCATTCTGACGCCGGTACGCCATAGTATAGAAATAGAATGAGAAAGTAGGGAATAAACGTTTTTCTGTAGGGTTGTACCGTATTAAAAATGGGTTGTGCAATTATGTCAATGAAAGAATTACAAAATAGAAGTTATGAAGAGCTGGTACAGCTCCAACAAGAATGGAAAATCACACTGGTAGAGTTCGTTGAAGCGTAGTCGGAATTGGCTGATAAATGGAAAGAATGTATCGACCTCCGGCCGATAAATGATGAAAGCGCTGGAGCCTTTCTTGCCTGGCATGAAGAGTATGCCATGAACCACCAGGAGTAATAACAAACAATAATTCCCTTACTTCGGATTGAACTGTACCCCAAAAGTTAGACACAAAACTTTAGGGGTGCAGTTCTACGTTGACACAACCTCCTATAGTAACATACTCTCTCTTCTCTCGTTTCTTCATTCTTTTTTGCTCCTTTTCCTGGATTTCATAATTCCGGTGAGGTGGCAAAAGGGGATTTCGTTATTATTATTGTTGCAAGTATTCAATACTTTGAATAACAAAATGATAATAAAGTTTTAAATGCTATCCCAGCATATAACGACTGTTCCTTCCGGTGCTATAGTTACTTGTTGTTCTATGGCTTTTACAGCTTTATCAGTAAACCATACTTTTGCTTTCTTAAGGTTGACTCCCTCTATAGATATAGTTCGTTCAATATCTGTCTTATTGATTATTAATGAATAATATTCCCCTTCTATTTGGAAACTTTTCATTAGCATTCCTGGTTCGTGTTTGGTGAAATGAGGGGTTTTATAGAAAATACCAAGTGGAAGTTGTCGAGTAATCCATTTTGCTAGCTCTGCATAATTTCCGGTTTGCCGCGCTCCTAAACCTAATGGAGTAGGCACCCAAACAACTCGACCGTCTCCAAATAGATTGACTACTCCTGTAATCTCATTTCCAAATGTCCTGATACTGGTTGCATTACTTAATGTTAGAGTGCCACGCCATAAATACCCCGGAAGTGAAAGTCCGTCTATGTCCAGACTGAATGAATTGTTTATCATCTTAAACTCCAATGGGCGTGCTCCAAATAATTTTTCGAGTGTAAAACCACTAACCATTGTGCAGTGAGCTGTGTCGTCGTAAAATCCAGTGAGCCCATCTACTAATAGGGTACCTCCTTTTTGGACAAACTGTTCTAAGTTAGTAATTTCTTTAGGACTTAATGAAACCTGATGGGATAGTATAATAACTTGGTCTTTGTAGTTTTCATGTGTGAAATCATATTCACCGAATTCGCAAAATCTGCTTTGAAGTCCCATTTCTGATAAAACTTCAAAGTATGATATTGCAGAACGCATTACTCCCTCACCGCGTCCAGCATAACCTGATCTACCTTGATTTTGTATAGCTTCCGTCCACATTGATGTGCGATTATACAAAATTGTTATGCCACTTTCTGCTGCGCGTATCTTTGCCATCTGTTTTTCGTGAGTATGAATGAATTTTGCTACATCAGCCGCTGCTTTGAGACGATCGGATGCCTCACCATTAAAGTTAATCATGGCCCATTCGCCTGCTTCTGCTCCTGTTGCCCGTGCATTGAAACTCCAGAAAATTTCCCCTTTAGCTTCGGATGCCAGGTTTATCCATAACCATTGTGTGATTTCTTCGGCAGTAGGACACATAGGGATAGCACCACTATATATATTATTGCCACCTTGTAATTCGGTCATGAGCCAAGGAAGTTCCCCAGCTCCTGCACGAATTAGCTCGGCATTTGCAGACATAGCTACTGTATAACGTTCTCGTGGAAAATAGGTGAAATGCCAGCTAGCGTGTGCCGATCCCCCTAATGAATGAAGGAATTTTCTCCACGTCGGAAAGTCATAATAACTCGAAAGTTTGAAGATATTATGTGGATTCACATGTAAATCATGGTGCGTATCGTATCGTTGTACTTGTTCTGCCAACCAACTGAGATACCAATTGTGGTATTCCACAATAAATTTTTCTTTTTCGAAATTCAAAATGGGATATCCTTGAGAATTATAGGCAGAAAAAGAATGTTCTTCTTTCCATTTTGCGTATTTGTTTTGGGTAAATGGTTCATCAAATGGTAAATTAGGTGTTCCAGGCTCATTGATTAGCACCCATGCGGTCAGACATGAATATTTAGAGAAGTGTGTCACTACTTGACGTATATATTCCGCTACTTCCATCTGATGTGCATTGGTATGGGGGAATTTAAAGCCTCCTACATCAGAGAAATCTGTTTCGGGAAAGAGAGTTGCGTAAACCTTGATGTTATATTTCTCTGCGAGACGGAAAGCGCGGTCAAAAAGGGAAAAGTCCCAGTTACTGTCTTTTGTTTTCATATAAAGACCAAACATACGGATACGGCATACTTCCATTCCGCTCTTTTGCATAAGGGCAAACCATTCTTCTATTTGTTTATCAGTTTGTCCGGGCTCAATAAAAATCTGTGCTCCGATGAAAGGTTTGCTTTCCTTGTTTAGAGTTTGTCCTTGGACATTAAAACTGAATATCAGTGTAAGAATGAGATAAATGATTTTTTTATTCATGATGAGTCTGATTAATGTATTAGTTGATGTTCCTTTTTTTTATGTACTCTGAAGGTAATAGACCATAGTATTCACGGAATGTTTTAGTAAAGTAAGAGTTGCTGTTGATGCCAACTTGATACATAACTTCCGAAATATTGTAATTTTTATCTTGAAGTAACTTGTAAGCTTGTTTCATCCTATAATCTCGAATCAAGGCATTGATTGAGAGATTAGTTGTTGCCTTTATTTTACGATACAATTGGGTACGACTGATATTCAGATTTTCGCATATTGTTCCGACTCCAAATTCGGAATTATGTATATTCTCTTGTATGATCTCCAATAATTTGTCCATAAAAGGATTTGTTGTTATTTGAGAATTTTCAGTTTCAGTGGATGTACTGCTTTGCATACTGGGCTTTTGCCGATATAGGATGATATTGCTTATTTTCATTAAAAGTACTTCGATAGAGAACGGCTTTAAAATATAATCTTCGGCTCCTTTGCTATATCCCAATTCAATATCTTCTTGACTGGCTTTGGCGGATAAAATTAAAATAGGAATGTGGTTTGTTATTAAATTTCCTTTTAGCATGGTGCATAACTCTAACCCGCTCTTTTCTTGCAACATAATATCAAGTAAAATTAAATCGGGTATATGTTTTTGGATTTTATCCATAGCGGTATCTACATTGCAAGCGGTAATAACATTATATTTTTTAGTTAGATTCAGATAGAGGTACTCACGCATATCCTGATTATCTTCTACAATCATAATAGTGGATTTGCTTTCGAAATGAAAAATATCTTCTGGCATTGGTTGTGCTTGATCTTCGACAATACGTTCATCTTCTGCGTAGTACTCTTCTCCTAATGGCAATTTTACGGAAAAAATAGTATAACTTTCGGTTGGAAGGCTTTTTACTGAAATAGTTCCTTTATGTAGTGTTACTAAATGTTTAACCAGTGCAAGTCCGATTCCCATACCGGAATTTTGCCATTGCTTGTTTTGATAGTAACGGTCAAAGATGTGGTCAATCTCATCTGGAGCAATTCCACACCCAGTGTCTTCTATTGCCAATTCCACCCATTCTTTATCCTGTGTTACGAAAACTGTGACACAACCTTCTTCCGGAGTAAACTTTAGAGCATTTGATATAAGGTTGCTGACAATTTTGATGACTTTATCTTGATCAAAATACCCTATAATGTCGGATGTTTCATATAATAAATTAAAGTCAATTTTATGCAGGCTGGCAGCCTCTTCAAATCTGATGAAAATATCCTTAATGATAAAGACTATATTCATCTTCTTTACCTGCAATGGTACAGCCTCTTTATCAATTTTCCGTAAATCTAGAAATTGGTACACAAGTTTATTCAAATGTTCTACATTACGCTGAATGATATTGAGTTTTGTAGAATTTGATGACGGATCATTGTTGAGTAATACATCGTTTAGTGGCGCTGATATGAGAGTCAGAACTGTACGTATCTCATGCGAGATGTTTGTGTGGAATTTGAGTTTGGTATCATTTAGTATCCGTTCATGTTCTCGCTGAATATGTTCTATTTGAATATCTTTTTTAAGTTTGTATTGATTTGCATAATACTTGAAGATAATGAGAATAATTCCAATTATGGTTAGAATGTAAAATGTATAGGCCCACCATGTATTCCAAGGGGCAGGTTCCACTTTGATTGAAATACTTCGCTCTGTATTACTCCATATGCCATCACAATTTGCAGCGCGCACTCTGAAGGTATAAACTCCTGCCTGTAACTGATTATAGCTTGCACTTCTATTTTGGGCAGTAGAATAATGCCATTCAGAGTCTGCCCCTTCCAGTATGTAAGCATAGTAAACCCGTGCTGGATTTTGAAAATCAGGTGCCAGGAAATTAAGGGTGAAGTTATTGTTATGATAATCAATTGTTATTTGGCTTTTCGTAAGAAGATTTTTTCTATGAGAGTTTGAAATCAGTTGACTGTTTTGAGATTTTTCATAAAAATTGTTTATTGTCAGACTCGTTATTTGTGGAGCAGCAGTATAAACATTATCTTTTATTCTTTGCGGATTGAAGTATGTAATGCC
>ERZ1027010.225-NODE-225-length-22428-cov-11.452376_pt1 | contig 22428 bp, 21 predicted proteins | sample MGYA00519448_ERZ1027010 | MGnify/ENA primary metagenome ERZ1027010 (study PRJEB26926, sample SAMN06164694) | human gut metagenome | biome: ENVO:00009003; feature: ENVO:2100002; material: ENVO:00002003 | host: Homo sapiens | place: USA | collected 2012 ... | reverse complement strand
TCAGCCGGATAGACACAGGCAAAACCGTGTGTTTTCTTGTGTCAGGCGGCCTTTCTGCCGGGCGCTTGTTTTGCGGCACGTGCCGCAGGGGGGAAGAAATTTGTGAGAGAGGGATGTGTCAGTTAGTTGTACTTCTCCAGGTACTTGCCGAACTCCTCCAGGCCGGCCTTCAGCACCTGGGGATCGCGGAAGGCGCCGTAGCCCACGCGGATGGTCTTGGGCATATCGAAGTAGTCGCCGGGGACCACCAGAATCTGCTCGGTGGCCATGGCGTCCTTGGCCAGGGTCTCGGAGTCCACGTCGTAATCATAGTCGATCAGGCAGGTGGTGCCCATGGCCTTGGCACGCAGGTGCAGGTGGGGCTGGGAGGCCACCCAGTCCTCCACGATCTTGCGGTTGGGCTCCAGAATGGAACGGGCGCGGGCCCACAGGGCCTGGTAATGCTCCAGCGCGATGGAGGCGATGATCTCGTCCCAGATGCCGCAGCAGATGGTGTTATAGGAACGGCGGGTCTTCATGACCTCGTACATCTCGTGGTCGCGGCAGACGATCCAGCCGATACGGGTGCCGGCCATGGAGTACATCTTGGACATACTGCTGATGGAGATGGCCTTGTGGTAGCCGTAGTCCAGAATGGAGGGCATATAGTTCTCGTCCAGCCCGCGATAGACCTCGTCGCAGAGGATCCAGGCGTCGTGCTTGGCGGCGATGTCCACGACCTTGCGCAGACCCTCGTCGTACAGGGTCACGCCGATGGGGTTGTTGGGGTTGGTCAGGACGATCATCTTGGTGTTGGCGTCGCAGGCCTTGTCCAGGGCGTCGAAATCCAGCTGATAGTTATCCTCGGCCTTCAGCTGGACCACGCGGGTCTCGATGCCGCTGCCCTTGGGGATATCGTAGTGCTGCTGATAGGAGGGCTTGATCACCACGCAGTTGTCACCCGGCTCCAGCACGCTCATCAGCACCAGGTCATTGGCGCCGGTGCCGCCGTGGGTGATCATCACTTCCTCGGGCTTCACATTGCCCTTGGGGTAAATGCCGGCCACCGCCGCCTTGATCCGGGGGGAGCCGGTGGCGTCGCCGTGGTGATAATGCAGGCTCATGGTACGCATTTCGTTCAGGAAAGCGTCCAGATCCTCGCCGGTCAGGTCAAACAGCTCGTCCATACGAAGGGCGCTGACGCAGCTGCTGCCCAGATTGATACGGGCGAGAGAGTCCATGGGATTCAGCCACTCTTCCACACCAAACCATGCCAGTTTCATTTTATTGTCCTCCTCATTTCGTCTGTTTTGTAGGGTAAGCGGATATATTCCGCGGGGTTACAGGTCGGCCTGCAAGCCCACGCCCTCGGCCAGTGCGCGGTCGATGGCTACCTTGGCGGCGGCCAGATCCAGAATGTACAGGCCGGTGGCGTCGAAGATGGTGGTCTGCGTGTCGCTGGTGCGGCCGGGGACCTTGCCGTCGATGAGGTCACCGATCTCGCCGGTGATGTCGTCGGCACTGATGACGCCCTGCTTGATGGGCAGCTCCATCTCGCCCACGCGGATGCACTGGGCACGGTCGTCGGCGTAGAAGGCGGCGCCCTGGAAGATGGTGCTCTCGATCTCCTGCTTGGATTCCATGTCGGAGCCCAGGCAGCTCAGATGGGTGCCGGGCTTCAGCCACGCCTTCTGGATGATGGGCTTGCGGGAGGGCGTGACGGTGATGATGGCGTCACTGTCGCCCACGGCGGCGGCCAGATCCAGCGCCGGCAGGAACTCCACGCCGGAGGCGTCGATGCCGAAATCGTCGGAGAGCTGCTGGGCAATGTGGGCGGCGAACTGCACCGCGTTGTCGGGGAACATGGGGTCGGCGATGTAGACCTTATCGATGGCCGGACGCAGCAGCAGCGTGGCGGCGATCTGGAAGGGGGCCTGTTTGCCGGCACCCAGGATGAACAGGTGTCTGGCGTCCTTGCGGGCCAGCAGGTCCACGCCCAGCGCGCCGGCGGCGCCGGTACGCATACAGGTGACGTAGGAGGCGTCCATGACGCTGACGGGAATACCGGTGTTGGAGTCGTAGACCATCATGATGCCGTTGAAGGGCGGCAGGCCCTTTTCCCGGTTCTCGGGAAAGTTGTTCAGCATCTTCAGGCCGTGGAGCTGTACGCCCTTGATATAGCCGGAACGGATGTCCATGGCGGCGTGCTCGTCCACGAATTCATAGTTGACCAGCGGCCAGATCACGGACTTGCCCTGGGATTTCAGACGATAGACCTCGCGCACCTCCTGGATGACTTCCTTCATGGAGATGACCTGCTTGACCTGCTCGCGGTTCAAAATCAAAACGCTCATATACATCCCTGTCCTTTCGTTTTTTCGGGAGGGCGGAGAGGGGCCGCGCCGGCCGTGCTCCGCCTCAGTTTGATGTCATTGTAGCCGGGAGATGTTGCGCCGCGCGTGGGAAAAGCGTTGAATTTCCGTTGTTACTAAACATTTTAGCAAATCATGCCGCGCTTTTCAACAAACGATTTGGTACATTTGCCGCCGGGGACACAGCGCCACTGGACAGACGGCCCGCCCTGGTGTACAATACGGCCATAACACAACACGGCTTTCAACAGGAGGACGGGACGCTATGTACGCGGATATCATCATTAAAAACGGGCGCTGCGTGACCATGTGCGGCGACGGCGGGGCCGACTGGGTGGCCGCGGCGGGGAAAATGATCTGCGCCGCAGGCCGCGGCGATGATTGGCAGAAGCTGGTGCGCCCCGGCACGCAGGTCATCGACGCCAGGGGCGGCACGGTGCTGCCGGGGTTTATCGACAACCACTTCCATGTGATGCAGACCGCTGTGAACATGATGAGCGTGGATCTGGGCGGTGCGCGGTCCCACCGGGAGCTGGGCGAGATGCTGGCCGCCGCCGAAAAGCGGGAGGGCGCGGTGCTGGGCTGCCAGGTGGAGGAGTCGCAGTTCGAGGAAAAGCGTTTTCCGGACCGGTATGTGCTGGACAGGTATTGCAGCGACAGTCCGGTGGTGCTGTTCTCCAAGGAGTACCACGTCAGTATGCTGAACACCCACGCCCTGCTGTATTACAAGGTTCCCTTCTCCCTGGAGGGTGTGGAGCTGGACGGCAGCGGCCTGCCCACGGGCATTTTCCGGCGGAACGCCAACTATGTGCTGCGCTCCAATGTGCTGCGGAGCCTGCCGGACGAGTTCCGGATGGAGGCCATCCATCTGGCTATGTCCCGACTGCTGGAAAACGGCATCACCACCGTGGCGGCCATCGAGGGCGGCTGGCTGTTCGACGACCGGGACGCGGAGTTCATCTACGCCCACAGCGGCGAGTTTCCGGTGGATATGCCGCTGTTCTACCAGACCATGGACCTGGCGAAGGTCTGGAAGCTGGGGCTGCGCCGGGTGGGCGGCAATATTATGGTGGACGGCACCCTGTCCAGCCACAGCGCTGCCCTGTCAGCACCCTACGCGGACCGGCCGGACTACCGGGGACAGATCTTCCTGCCCCAGGATGGACTGGACGAGTTCGTGCAGCAGTGCTACCGGCAGGATATGCAGCTGGCGCTGTACAGCATCGGCGACCGGGCCATCGAGTCCGTGCTGCTGGCCCACGAGAGGGCCATCCGTCAGGGCGGCAGCACCGCCCTGCGCCACCGCATCGAGCACGCCATCATGGCCACGCCGGAGCAGATCGCCCGGGCGGCGGACATGAAGCTGATCTTCTCGGTGCAGCCGGCCTACGCCTACCTGTGGGGCGGCAAGGGCGGTATGTACGAGCGCCGGGTGGGCGAGCGCTATCTGCGCTCCAACGACTTTGCCGCCATGTTCGCCGCCGGCGCGGTGGTGTGCGGCGGGTCGGACAGCGACGTGACGGAGCCGCGGCCCATGCTGGGCATCCACGCGGCGGTGAACCGCGCCGTGCCCCAGTGCGCCGTGTCCGTGGAGCAGGCCATCGAGATGTACACCGTCAACGGCGCTTACGCGCTGTTTGAGGACAAGCGCAAGGGAAAGCTGGCGCCGGGATACCTGGCGGATATCGTGGTGCTGGACCGCGACATCCGCACCGTGCCCGCAGAGCAGCTGGAGCAGACCGACGTGACCGTGACCATCAAGTCCGGGTCGGTGCTGCACAGCCGGCAGTGAGGTGACGGCCATGCTTCAGATCAGACTGTTTGGAAAGCCGCAGGTCATCTGCGACGGCACGGACATCACCCCGGAGCTGGGCAACAAGGGATGCGCCCTGCTGTGTATCCTGTTCCTGCGGGGCGGGGACTACTACGCGCGGGAGAAGCTGGCGGCCTACCTCTGGCCGGACAGCGCCGCCAGCGCTGCCAAGTATAATCTGCGCTATACCCTGTGGAAGATCAAAAAGAGCACCGATACCGGCGAGGGCGGGCGGTCGCTCATCAAGCTGGACCGGGAGTACTGCTGCATCGACCGGGCATACGACTATATCTGCGATCTGCAGACCATCGACGAGATCGACCCGGAGACACAGTCGGCGGACGAGCTGAAGCGGGCGTGTGACGCCTTTGGCGGCGAGCTGCTGGAGGGGTACTATTTCAACCACTGCGAGGACCTGAATGAGCTGATCCTCAGCCAGCGCATCTATTATGAGAAGCGGAAGAACCGGCTGCTGATGAAGGCGGCGGAGCTGTATGAGCAGCGGGATATGCTGCCGGAGGCCGTGGGCATTCTGGAGCGGGTCATGGAATACGAGCCCTATAACGAGCAGCTGGCCCTGCGGCTGATGACGCTGTATGAGCGCGGCGGCGACCGCAGCCGTGCTATCCGGTTTTTCAACGAGTTCCGCAACCGGCTGGCCTCCAACCTGGAGATCTATCCCGGCAGCGCCATCACGCAGAAATACGCGGAGCTGAAGGCCGCGCCCGCCGCGCCGGAGGAGCCTGCGGCGGCGCGGACCGATGCGCCGGGCCTGCACGTGCAGACCTACTGCCTCCGGGCGGTGCCCTGCTTCTGGATAGCGGACACGGTGGGGAAGCTGCTGGACGCCGTCGGGAACGACGTGCGGCCGGACGACCGGACGCTGCTGCGGGTGCTGGGGGCTATACAGCCCGCTGCGGCGGTGTGTGCCGGCGCGGAGGGCGAGGTCACGGCCGCACCGGCGGCAGTAGCCCAGGCGTTTATCCGGTGGCTCACCGGTCTGGCGGCGCGGCAGCCGCTGGCGGTGCATATCCGCCGCGCCGGGGAGATGGACGACGTCAGCCGCGGTGTGCTGGAGTATCTGCTGGCGGAGTGCCCTGCCGGGTTGACGCTGCTGACAGAGGACGGCGGGGCCTTGGGCGATATGTCCAGCAGAAAATGACGGCGGAAAGTGCCGGGTATTTGCTTGAACACCGGGCACATCCGAACTTTAAAGCGCGAAAGCGCTGGGCAGGGCGCTTGTCCCCGGCAAATAATTTTGGTGGATATGACGGTTGACGGTGGCTCCTGTTGTGATATCTTACAGAAAACTTCGGGAAAGGAGAACGCCACACATGATGAAGCAGCTGTACAAGGCATACGCATTTAGCTTTTACTTTACCTATGCGGATAAAGTAAGAGTGATTTGTGATGCCCGGAAATGCTGCTGATGAAATGAGGACGTTCTCCCACGGAGACGCACTGACATCAAAGCCGCCCTATGGATCACAGATCCACAGGGCGGCTTTTTTGCAGCCAAATTTTCAAAAACACCCATCAGGAGGAACCACACCATGAAAAAGAACATCACACGGCGGCTGATGACCGCCCTGCTGGCCGCCGCCATGTGCGTGAGCATGGCCGCCTGCGGCAGCAAGACCGACGACACCAAGACGGACGGCACCGGCGATGCCGACGGCGCCAAGAAGTATACCATCGGCGTGTGCCAGGTGGTGGAGGAGTACCTGACCGGCAAGGGCATCACCTGCACCCGCTACTCCTTCTCCGACTCCAATGACGTGGCCGCTGTGACCACCAAGGCCGCCGCCGACAGCGACGTGATCTACATTCCCACCGACAACACCGCCGCTTCCTGCACCGAGACCATCGGCAGCATCGTTCTGAACGCCAAGACCCCGGTGGTAGCCGGCGAGAAGGGCCTCTGCACCGGCTGCGGTGTGGCCACGCTGTCCATCAGCTACTATGACCTGGGCTACAAGACCGGCGAGATGGCCGCCCAGGTGCTTACCGGCGAGGCGGACATCGCTGAGATGCCCATCCAGTACGCGCCCGCTGCCAAGATGTACAACCCCACCATGTGCGAGGCCCTGGGCATCACTGCCCCGGAGGGCTACGAGGCCATGGAATAAAATTCAGACAGGAAGGTCTGGTGTAGCCACATGACACAGCTATTGAACGCGCTGCCCGGCGCTCTGGCCCAGGGACTGATCTGGGGCGTGATGGCCATCGGCGTATACATTACCTATAAAGTGCTCGATATCGCCGATCTGACCGTGGACGGCTCCATCTGCACCGGCGCGGCGGTGTGCACCATGCTGCTGGGCGGGCAGAGCCCGTGGCTGGCGCTGCTGTGTGCCGTGCTGGCCGGCGCCGTGACAGGCCTGCTCCATGTGGGCCTGGGCATCCCGCCCATCCTGGCGGGCATCCTGACCCAGATGGTGCTCTGGTCCGTGAACCTGAAGCTGCTGGGCAAGGCCAACCAGGCGCTGCCCGCCCGCACCACTCCGGTGCTGCTGAGTCAGATGGACGTGGGCGGTGCGCTGCCGGTGCTGCTGGGCTTCTGCGTGGTGCTGGTGGCACTGCTGGTGCTGTTCTTCGGCACGGAGCTGGGCTGTGCCCTGCGGGCCACCGGCTGCAACCCGGTGATGAGCCGGGCCCAGGGCGTAAACACCGGGCTGATGAAGATCATCGGCCTGGCGCTGTCCAACGGCGTGGTGGCCCTGTCCGGTGCGCTGCTGTGCCAGTACCAGGGCTACACCGATGTGAACATGGGCCGCGGCGCCGTGGTCATCGGCCTGGCGGCGGTGGTCATCGGGCAGGCCGTGCTGGGCCGCCGGGGCGGCCGCATGGCCGTGCAGCTGGGCGGTGTGATACTGGGCGCGGTGATCTACTACATCGTGTATCAGGTCATCATCTTCGCCGGCTTCGACACCGATCTTCTGAAGATGTTTTCCGCCGTGGTGGTGGCCGTGTTTCTGGGTGCGCCCCACGTCAAAGCACAACTGAAAGCCCATTCCCGCAGTAAGAAAGGAGACAGCGGCCATGCTGAAAATGAATAACATCACCAAGACCTTCAACAGCGGCACCGTGGACGAGCGCGTGGCGCTGGACCACCTGAGCCTGACGCTGCGGGACGGGGATTTCGTCACCGTCATCGGCGGCAACGGCGCCGGAAAGAGCACCATGCAGAACGCCATCTGCGGCACCTGGCAGCCCGACGAGGGCAGCATCGAGCTGGACGGCGTCAACGTCTCCTCTCTGCCGGAGTACAAGCGCGCCCGCTACCTGGGCCGCGTATACCAGGACCCCATGATGGGCACCTCCGCCGGCATGGAGATCGAGGAGAACCTGGCTCTGGCGGAGCGCCGCGGCCAGCATCACACCCTGCGTCCCGGCATCCGCCGCGGCGAGCGCGAGGACTATCGCCGCCGCCTGCGGGAGCTGGGTCTGGGTCTGGAGGACCGCCTGACCACCAAGGTGGGCACCCTCTCCGGCGGACAGCGGCAGGCGCTGACGCTGCTGATGGCCACCCTGCAGAAGCCCAAGCTGCTGCTGGACGAGCACACCGCGGCGCTGGATCCCCAGACGGCCCAGCGGGTCATGGATATCACCGACCGCCTGGTCCGGGAGAACCACCTGACCACGCTGATGATCACCCACAATATGCGCGACGCTATCCACTACGGCAACCGCCTGCTGATGCTGCACAACGGGCGGATCGTGCTGGATATCTCCGGCGAGGAGAAGGCCCGGCTGACGGTGCCGGACCTGCTGGCACTGTTCAGCAAGGTCAGCGGCCAGGAATACGACAACGACCGCGCCCTGCTGGCGTAAACGCGAAGCCGGGGACTGCCCGTGAGGACAGTCCCCGGCTCTCTGCCCTTGACGGGCTGTGCGGCGGATGGTATGATGGTGGACAAGAGCGCCGGGGCCGTTCCGGCGCAGGGGAGGACGCCATGAAGAAGATAGACAACTGCGAGAATTCCACCGTGCTGGTGGCGCTGCTGCTGGCGGGCATCCTGCTGGTCATGGGCGCCTACCGGCTGTTCTCCTGGCTGTGCAGCCGGGGGCTGACGGACACGCTGACCTGGGTGCTGGGCGCGGCGGCGCTGGTGCTGGCGGCACTGGGCCTGCTGCTGGCAAGCCGCAGCTTCCGGCGGCTGAAGGAGCTGCATCTGTAAGAGAACACCCCTGACCGGCAGGTCAGGGGTGTTCTTTCTTTACAGCTTCAGGGGCGCCGGCACGGCGTCCGCCGGGATGGGGCAGGTGTACCCGCCCGCCGTCCGCTGCCGGAACTCGGCCTTGGCGGCCTCTAGCAGCGCGGGCTGCTCCAGCAGATCGATGGCGGCGGCGCACAGCACCTTGCCGGCGTGCACGGTGGCCTTATGGGCCATGGGCGTCTTGTTGCAGGACACCACCTGCCAGCTGTGGCAGGGGACGTGGTTGGGCCACACCGCCACATGGATCTGTGCCGTGGGGCACTGATAGCTGACATCACCCACGTCGGTGGAGCCGGCGTTGAAGGCGGGGCCCTGATACAGCAGCATCAGGAAGTCGTTGAAGTGGCCGGTCTGCATGGCCTTCACCTTTTCGGCGAAGGCGGGATCGTTCTCCGCGCCCACGCCGCCGGGGACGTCACGCCCCTCGTAGGTGGCGGACAGTGCCTCCATGAAAGCGTGCTCCTCCGCCGTGCAGGGCGGTACGCCCAGCTGGGAGAAGTTGTCGTACAGCACCTTCTCCAGCGCGTGGTTGCACACGGTGTCAGACAGGCCGTCCACGAAGCGGCGCTCGATGGTGGTGTCCGTCATCAGCGCCGCGCCCTGCGCGATCTTGTCCACCCGCTGGTGCAGGGCCATGCAGTCCTTGACGAAGTTGGAACGGATCATGTACAGGACGCTGGCCTGGTGCTGCACCACGTTGGGGCTTACGCCGCCTGCGTCCAGAATGGAGTAGTGCACCCGGGCGTCGCGGGGCATATGCTCCCGCAGGAACTGCACGCCCACATTCATCAGCTCTACCGCGTCCAGCGCGCTGCGGCCCCGCTCCGGCGCGGTGGATGCCTGGGACGCCAGCCCGTGGAACGTGTAGATCATCTGGATGCAGGAGTTGGTGGAGCCGGTAGTCACCTCGCTGCTGTCGCCGGGGTGCCACGTCAGCGCCGCGTCAAGGCCGTACCACAGGCCCTCCCGAGCCATATAGGCCTTGGACGCCACGCCTTCCTCGCCGGGGCAGCCGTACAGGATGACGGTGCCGCTTTTTCCGGTCTGGGTCAGATAGTGCTTCAGGCCGATGGCGGCGGCCATGGCCCCCGCGCCCAGCAGATTGTGGCCGCAGCCGTGGCCGCTGCCGCCCTTCACCAGCTCGTGGTACGCGGTGCTGCCCGCCGCCTGCGAAAGGCCGGACAGCGCATCGTACTCCGCCAGCAGGCCAATGACCGGCCCACCGCTGCCGAAGGAGGCGGAGAAGGCAGTGGGGATGCCGCATATGCCTTCCTCCACCTGAAAGCCCTCAGCCTTCAGCACCTTGACGAACAGGGCGGCGGACTTTACCTCCTGCATGGACAGCTCGGCATAGTCCCAGATGGCGTCCGCCACCTCTGCCACCAGTTCTTTCTTCTCGTCAATGGCGGCCAGCGCCGCCTTTTTTGCATCGTTCATTGTCTGCTCCTTTTTCACAGCACCTTCTTCAGGAAATCCTGAAGGCGAGGGCTCTGGGGGTGATCGAAAACATCGGCGGGGGTGCCCTGCTCGGCGATCTTGCCGGCGTCCATGAACAGCACGCGGCTGCCTACCTCTTTGGCGAAGCCCATCTCGTGGGTGACCACCACCATGGTCATGCCGGACTGGGCCAGCTCCTGCATGACCTCCAGCACCTCGCCCACCATCTCCGGGTCCAGGGCGCTGGTGGGCTCGTCGAACAGCATGACCTCCGGCTCCATGGCCAGCGCCCGGACGATGGCCACACGCTGCTTCTGTCCGCCGGACAGCTGGTCGGGGTAATCGTTGGCTCTGTCCGCCAGGCCCACGCGCTGGAGCAGCGCCATGGCCTTCTGCTCGGCCTCCGACTTGGGGACTTTTTTGATCTTGATGGGCGCCATGGTCAGATTCTCCAGCACGGTTTTGTTGGGGAACAGGTTGAAATGCTGAAACACCATGCCCATTTTCTGCCGATGGAGGGGGAGGTCCACCTTCTTGCCGGTGATGTCCACCCCGTCGAAGATGATGGAGCCGGAGGTGGGCGTTTCCAGCAGGTTCAGGCTCCGCAGGAATGTGCTCTTGCCGCCGCCGGAGGGCCCGATCACCGCGATGACGTCGCCCTTGTACACGTCCACCGTGACGCCGTCCAGTGCCTTGACGTCGCCGCCGTTGTAGTATTTCTTCAGGTCCTTGACCTGGATAAGCGTCTGTGCCATCAGATATGCACCTCCCGCTGCTGCTTCCGCTTGCGCCCATAGCCATTGTTCCGGTCGGCCTTCTTCATTTTTCTTTCAAAGTGGCCGAACACCTTGCTGAGCACGAACGTCATAATGAAGTAGATGACGCCCACGATCACCAGCGGCTCGATGGGCAGGTATGTGGCGCCCTTGACCACCAGGTACTGGGTCATCAGGTCGCCGATGAAGAACGTGGAGCCCAGGGACGTGTCCTTGATGATCATGATAAACTCGTTGCCCAGGGCGGGCAGGATGTTCTTCACTGCCTGGGGCACCACCACGAACCACATGGCCTTGCTCTCGCTGAAGCCAAGGCTCAGTGCTGCCTCCTTCTGCCCCGGATCTACCGCCTGGATGCCGGAACGGATGACCTCGGACACGTAGGCCGCGCTGTTGCAGATCAGGGCGATGGCGATGCAGAGGAACTTCTGCTTGTTCAACGCCGGGATCAGCATGGGCAGGCCGAAATAGAAAAAATACAGCTGCAGTAGCATGGGCGTGCCGCGGATGATCTCGATGTAGATGGTGGACAGCCACCGCAGCGGCGGTATCTTCGACATCTTCATCAGTGCCAGCACAGAGGCGAACACCGCGCCGAAGGCCACGGTGATAGCCGCCAGCGCCAGCGTGTACGACACGCCGTCGATGAGGAATTTGTCCCAGTATTTCAGGAACAGCGCGGCCAGCTTTTCAAAGTCAATGAATTTCATGGTGATTTCCTTTTACTGTGTATACGACGGCGGGTACGGCTTTCGTACCCGCCGCGGTGTATATCCGTGTCAGTTCAGTGTCAGCTCCTGTGCGTTCTCGCTCTTGCCCAGCTCTACGGCGTCCTTGTACCAGCCGTCGTAGAGGTTGGCCTCCTTGGCCTGTGCCAGAATGGCGTTCACCGCGTCCAGCAGCTCCGTCTCACCCTTCTGCATCATGATAACGTTGGCGGAGTACTCGGCCTTCACGTCGAATTCCCAGGTGCAGATGACCAGATCGGGGTTGGCGTCCACAATCATCTCCGCGTTGCCGTAGGCCACGGCCAGCGCCTCGATGTTGCCGCTCTTGAGCTCCATGACGCCCACGGTGATGTCGCCAATAGCGATGGGATTGGCGCCCGTCAGCTGCTCCGTCACCAGCTGCATCTGCAGGGAGGCGTTCTGCGCGCCCACGTCCTGACCGGCCAGATCCTCGGGGGAGGCGTACTTATCCGCGTTTTCCTTCTTGATGAGCAGGGCCTGTCTCGTCTCGTTTTCACCGGCGTAGTAGTAATCGCTGAGCTCATAGTTCTGGGCTCTGTCCTCCGTCCAGGAGTAGCCGGAGATGCTCATGGGAACGGAGCCGGTGTACACGGCGGTCTGGCTGGCGTCGAAGCCCATAGGCTCGATGACCAGCTCCACGCCCAGGTTCTCGGCGATGTACTTGGCCAGCGTGATGTCAAAGCCCACATACTGGTCCTGACCGGTTTTGGAGGAGTCCACGAACTCCATGGGGGAGAAGTCGGGGCTGAGGGCCACGGTCAGCACGCCGTCGGTCTTGATCTTTTCCAGCGCGTTGGCCGGCTCGGTCACGGTGTCGTCGTCGGTCTTGTCGTCGGTCTTCGTATCAGCCTTGCTGCCGCAGGCTACCAGAGAAAGCGCCATCATCAGCGCCAGAAGCAAAGAAACAAATTTTTTCATGGTCGTATATCCTTCCGTATATAGTGAATATTTATTCATGTATAAAATGTATGTGGTCGGGAGAGCTCATGCCGCGCGGTGCAGGCGGTGCGCCTGTCGTCGTCGCGGCAGTGCCATCGCGCCAACTCCTTTGCTGTGGTGATTTTTCATGGGTCGTACCGCCTTTCCGGTGTGCGTTTTCCGGGGATGGGCTTGCCGCCGTCCGGTGCATCTCTCTCGTTGATGTTGCATAATTTACCACCACAGTCCGGGAATGTCAAGGTAAATTTGAATATTTATTCGCAGAATATGCGAATTTGGTGAATATACTTACAGCATCAGCTAAAGCGGCGGGTCATTTGCATCAAAATGACGGGATCCGTCAGCAAAAAAAGAGCACCGCCTTTAGGCCGCCTGGCATAAGAAAACATACGCCGCAAAAGGCGCGTTTCGCGCAGCCCCATCGTTGCGCCGCCTTGACAGACATCCAGTATGCCTGCGGCGGCGCGCCTCGGTTCTGCACAAAACGCGCTCTTTTTCGGTGCGAAGCAGTTTTGCCAAAGTAAATTCGAGCTGAAATTGGCTGCAAAAACGCCCGCATGCTGACGCATGTGGGCGTTTTTGCGGTCGATTTCAGCCGGATAGACACAGGCAAAACCGTGTGTTTTCTTGTGTCAGGCGGCCTTTCGGCGGTGCTCTCTCGTGTTGTGTATGTGAATTACTCCTCCGTCTCGATCAGGCCGTAGCCGCCGTTGTTGCGGTGGTACACCACGCACACGGCGTTCGTCTCGATATTGCGGAACACATAGAAGGAGTGCCCCAGCAGGTTCATCTGCAGAACGGCCTCGTCGGTGGTCATGGGCTTGACGGAGAAGCGCTTGGTGCGGATGATGTCGAAGTCGTTGTCCTCCACCACGTCGAATTCGGCGGGCACGGTGGACACCAGCGCGTCGGGCCGCAGGTTCTTGGCCAGGCGGGTCTTGTTCTTGCGGATGCGGCGGTCGATGAAGCTGACGGCCTCGTCGATGGCGCTGCGCATATCGCCGTCGGGATCCTCAGTCTGGGCGCGGAACAGCGTGCCGTTGGCGGCGCGGATGGTCAGCTCCACCACACAGCGGTTTTTCTTCTCCACAGCAAAGGTCACAAAGGCGTCTGCCTCCTCCGGGAAATACTTGTCCAGCTTACTGATCTTTTTCTCGGCGTATTCCTTGATGGAGTCGTTGAGAGAGATCTTCTTGCAGGCGAATGTGAACTTCATAGTGTTTGCTCCTTTCCGTAACGGGTAACGGTGCAAGGGTCAGGGAGTGGTTTCCCCTTATCCTTGACTAATTATAGCAAATATGTCTTGCGTTGAAAAGAGGGTTTGGAAGAATTTGTGAAATATTCACAAAAAATTCGCGGAACGGTCAAATTCGACAGCCTTCGACTTTTTCCGCCAAAATGCGGCAAAAGCTCCTATTTACAAGCGCTTCGCCCCGGTGTACTATACGGTTCGGAGGCTTTCCAATATCCCACCCGCTTGCGCCGTCCCTTCCGGGGGCGGCGTCTTTTTGTCTATGACCCCGCCGTCCTTGTATTTCCCCGACGGGTGTGCTATACTGTCCACGATATTTTAACTTCGCCCCCGCCGGGGGCAGGGAGGTCCTCTTGGAAAGAACACAGGTACAGATCCCCGCCGCGCAGCTGGACCGCCAGCGGGATTTTGAAGCAAAGCTGAAGGAGATGCACGCCGACCGGCCCCTCCGCGCGCTGGTGGATACCTTCGGCTGCCAGCAGAACGTGGCCGACAGCCAGTATATCATGGGTATGCTCCGGGCTATGGGGTGCTCGTTCACCGACGATCCGGCCCAGGCGGACGTGGTGGTGCTGAACACCTGCGCCATCCGCGACCACGCGGAGAAGCGGGTGTACGGCAATCTGGGTGCGCTGACCCACACGAAGAAGGCCAACCCGGCGCAGGTGATCTGCCTGTGCGGCTGCATGGCGCAGCGGCCGGAGGTGGCCGAGAAGGTGCGCCAGTCCTACCGCCATGTGGATCTGGTGTTCGGCCCGCAGGCCCTGTGGAAGTTCCCCGAGCTGCTGTATCAGGTCTATACCCAGCGGCGGCGGGTGTTCTCCGTGGAGGATGAGCACGGCGCCATCGCCGAGGGTATGCCCGTGGTCCGCGAGGGCCGCACCCGCGCCTGGGTGTCCATCATGTACGGCTGCAACAACTTCTGCTCCTACTGCATCGTGCCCTACGTCCGCGGCCGGGAACGCAGCCGCGACCCGGAGAGGATCATCGACGAGGTCCGGGAGCTGGTGGCCGAGGGCTTTAAGGAGATCACCCTGCTGGGGCAGAACGTCAACTCCTATGGCAAGGATCTGGGCACCGGCTATGATTTTGCCGATCTGCTGACCGACCTGGACAAGATCGAGGGCGACTATCTCCTGCGCTTCATGTCCTCCCAGCCCAAGGACGCCACCTATAAGCTTTTCGACGCTATGGCCGGCTGCCGCCACGTGGCCAAGCAGCTGCACCTGCCGGTGCAGTCCGGCTGCGACCGGGTGCTCCGGGCCATGAACCGCCCCTACGATGTGGCCAAATACCTGGACCTGATCACCTACGCCCGCAGGGTCATGCCCGACCTGGTGCTGACCAGCGACGTCATCATCGGCTTCCCCGGCGAGACGGAGAGCGAGGCCATGGAGACGGTGGCCCTGGTGGAGAAGGTCCGCTTCGACGCCCTGTTTACGTTTATCTTCTCCCCCCGCCCCGGTACCCCGGCGGCGAAGATGGAGGACCCCGTCCCCCGTGAGGAGAAGCAGCGGTGGTTTGACCGGCTCTGCGCCGTGCAGAACGGCATCTCCGAGGAGCTGCACCGCCAGTATGTGGGGCAGACGCTGCGCTGTCTGGTGGACGGCGAGAGCGACGACGCCCGCTGGCCCCTGACGGCCCGTACCGCCGGCGGCCGCCTGGTCCACTGCACCGGCGATCGGGCTGATCTGGGCGAATACCGGGATGTAAAGATCACCGACAGCAATACCTGGGCGCTGTTTGGCACGATCGAATAGAGCAAAAAAAGAAACCGCCGCAGGCGGTTTCTTTTTTTGTCAATCGCTGTCCAGCTTGAGGACGGCCATGAAGGCCTCAGTAGGCACCTGGACGGTGCCGAGGTTCCGCATCTTCTTCTTGCCCGCCTCATGAAATGCGGATACATTTCATGGGGACCCCTTCAGGACATGACATCCTCGGCGGAAATGAATTCCGCCTGCGGCAAGGTTTTGCTTCGCAAAACGCTTGTGACGCCGCACCGGCGGCGGTGAGGGCAAGAAGATCAATCGCTGTCCAGCTTGAGGACGGCCATAAAGGCCTCGGTAGGCACCTGGACGGTACCGAGGTTCCGCATCTTCTTCTTGCCCTCTTTCTGCTTCTCCAGCAGCTTCTTCTTGCGGGTGATGTCGCCGCCGTAGCACTTGGCCAGCACGTCCTTCCGCATGGCCTTGACGGTCTCACGGGCGATGATGCGGCCGCCGATGGCCGCCTGGATCGGCACCTCGAACAGCTGGCGGGGAATATTCTCCTTCAGCTTTTCGCACAGCCGCCGGGCGCGGGGATACGCCTTGTCACGGTGGGCGATGAAGCTCAGGGCGTCCACGCCGTCGCCATTGAGCAGCAGGTCCACCTTCACCAGATCACTGGTGCGGTAGCCGGACAGCTCATAGTCCAGACTGGCGTAGCCCTTGGTGTTGGCCTTCAGCGTGTCGAAAAAGTCGTAGATGATCTCGTTCAGCGGCATCTGGTAGTGCAGCTCCACCAGATGGGTGTCCAGATACTGCATATCCTTGAACTCGCCCCGGCGCTCCTGGCACATGGGCATGATGTTGCCCACATAGTCCTGGGGACTGATGATGGACACCTTGACATACGGCTCCTCGGCGTGCTCGATGGTGCCGGGGTCGGGGTAGTTGTGGGGGTTGTCCACCTTCACCATGGTGCCATCGGATTTGTAGACGTGGTAGATGACGCTGGGCAGCGTGGTCACCAGGTCCAGGTTGAACTCCCGCTCCAGGCGCTCCTGGATGATCTCCATGTGGAGCATACCCAAAAAGCCGCACCGGAAGCCGAAGCCCAGGGCTACGGAGCTCTCCGGCTCGAAGGTCAGGCTGGCGTCATTCAGCTGCAGCTTTTCCAGCGCGTCCCGCAGATCCGGGTACTTGCTGCCGTCCTCGGTGTAGATGCCGCAGTATACCATGGACTGCGCCGGGCGGTAGCCGGGCAGCGCCTCGGCGGCGGGGTTCGCCGCATCGGTGACGGTATCGCCCACCTGGGTGTCCTTCACGTTTTTGATGCTGGCGGTGAAATAGCCCACCTCGCCGGCCTGTAAGGCGTCCGTCGGCTCGTTGCCGATGGGCTTGAGGTAGCCGCACTCCAGAATGGTGTACTCCGCGCCGGTGGCCATCATGCGGATGGTCTGCCCCTTCCGCATAGTGCCCTGCTTGATACGGAAATACACCACCACACCCACGTAGGGGTCGTACTGGCTGTCGAACACCAGCGCCTGCAGGGGCGCCTTGGGGTCGCCCTTGGGCGCGGGCACGTTCTGTATCACGTCCTCCAGCACGGCCTCGATGTTGGTGCCCAGCTTGGCGGAGATCTCCGGGGCCTCCAGTGCCGGCAGGCCGATGATGTCCTCCACCTCCTGCTTGGCCTTCAGGGGGTCGGCGGCGGGCAGGTCGATCTTGTTGAACACCGGCAGGATCTCCAGATCGTGGTCCATGGCCAGATAGGTGTTGGCCAGGGTCTGCGCCTCCACGCCCTGGGTGGCGTCCACCACCAGCAGCGCGCCCTCGCAGGCGGCCAGAGACCGGCTGACCTCGTAGTTGAAGTCCACGTGGCCCGGCGTGTCGATCAGGTTCAGGGCGTAGGTCTCCCCATCATTGGCGGTATAGAAAATACGCACGGCACGGGATTTGATGGTGATGCCGCGCTCGCGTTCCAGGTCCATATTGTCCAGCAGCTGGTTCTCCATCTCACGCTCCGGAACGGCGTGGCACTTCTCCAGCAGCCGGTCCGCCAGCGTGGATTTACCGTGGTCGATGTGGGCGATGATGGAGAAGTTGCGGATATGGGATTGGTCAAACATACAGAAAACCTCCTTAGGGTAAATCCACGCTGACCGCGCGGATAGCGCGCACAAGCGTTTTGCGGAGCAAAACCTTGCCGCAGGCGGAATTCATTTCCGCCGAGGATGTCAAATGAAAAGAGGGGTCCCCGGCTTGCCGTCAGGCAAGTTGGGGAAGGGATTTACCGTGGTCGATGTGGGCGATGATGGAGAAATTGCGGATATGGGATTGGTCAAACATACAGAAAACCTCCTTAGGGTAAATCCACGCTGACCGCGCGGATAGCGCGCACAAGCGTTTTGCGGAGCAAAACCTTGCCGCAGGCGGAATTCATTTCCGCCGAGGATGTCAAATGAAAAGAGGGGTCCCCGGCTTGCCGTCAGGCAAGTTGGGGAAGGGATTTACCGTGGTCGATGTGGGCGATGATGGAGAAATTGCGGATATGGGATTGGTCAAACATACAGAAAACCTCCTTACTTCCCTGCCCGTTCGTCCACGTTGTGGATGACCTGAGCGGCGCTCTGCCCGATGCCGGGCAGGGTGGTCAGCGCGTCGGAGCTCAGGTGGGGCAGCTCATCCGCCTCCGTCAGTGCCCGCATATAGGCTCCGCGGCTCCGCAGCAGCGCCGCGTCCACTGCGCCGGCATCGAAGTCCACCGCCTCTGTGGCGAACAGATCCTCATTGCCGCCGCTTTGCCGGTACAGCCGCCGCAGCAGATCGTACAGCGTGGCGCCGAGGCAGTCTCCGGCGGCGGTGATGGCCTCCCGGCTGTTGGTGCGGCTCAGCAGGTCGAACAGCAGCCCTGTGGTGTTCACCGCCAGCTTCTTCTGCAGCGTGGCCATGATGCTCCCCCGCAGGGAGCCCTTCTCCGTGCTGCCGTCGTACAGCATCTCCGAGTCGATCATCGCGCCGTCCCGGTTGGCGGTGCGGCCCAGCAGAAAGTCCGCCGATACCCGGTAAAAGTCACACACCTTACACACGAAGGCCAGACCTGGCTCCCGTATGCCGTTTTCATAGTGACTCAGCAGCGCCTGACTGATGCCCAGCGCCGCCGCTGCCTTCCGCTGGCTGATGCCCTTCTCCTGCCGCAGCAGGCTCAGTGTTCTGGAAAAATCCGTTGCCATGTTTCTCTCCCACCCTATCTTGTCTTGGCTCCGGGGCGTATCCCACCCGGAAATAAAATACAGCTTGTAAAGTATATCCTATTTTATACAGCTTGTAAATGATTTTTTGCGCTTCGCCGCAGAAATATTTGCACCTGCCCGCCCGAAGTGCTACAATAGCAAAAAAACACCGGAGGTGCACGATGGAAGAACTCATGCTGTATGTCCGCTACCAGGCCAAGCCCGGCTGCCGGGAGAAATTTGTCCGCCAGCTGGTGGAGGAGGGCATCCTGACCCTTATTCGCCAGGAGGACGGCTGCCTGGCCTATGATTACTACTTCTCTGCCCAGGACGAGAACGAGCTGCTGCTTATCGAGCGCTGGCAGAGCGCCGAACACCAGCGCGTCCATATGCAGCAGCCCCACATGGCCCGCCTGAAGGCCATCAAGGAGCAGAACGTGGACAGCACGACCCTGGGCAAGGTCCGTCTGGAGGCGTGAGCCATGCTGTTTGACACCCACGCCCACTACGACGATGAGGCCTTCGACCCGGACCGCGAGCTGCTGCTGGAGAGCCTGCCGCAGCGCGGTGTCGCCCTGGTGCTGAACCCCGGCTGCGATCTGGACAGCTCCCGCAAGGCGGTGTCCTACGCCGCTGCCTACCCCCATGTCTACGCCGCCGTGGGCATCCACCCGGAGAACTGCGCCGGCTTTGTCCCGGCGGATATCGACGTGCTGCGTGAATTGGCCCGACAGCCCAAGGTGGCGGCCATCGGTGAGATCGGTCTGGACTACTACTGGGCTGAGAACCCGCCCCGGAAGCTCCAGCAGCAGGTGCTGCGCGCCCAGCTGGCGCTGGCCCGCACGCTGCGCCTACCGGTCATTTTTCACGACCGCGAGGCCCACGGGGACTCGCTGGCTATCGTTCGGGAGTTCCCCGATGTTACCGGTGTGTTCCACTGTTTCTCCGGCAGCCCGGAGATGGCGCGGGAGCTGCTGGACCTGGGCTGGTACCTGGGCTTCGACGGCCCTGTGACCTACAAAAACGCCCGCCGCGCTCCGGAGGTGGCCGCCGTCACGCCCCTGGACCGTATGCTCATCGAGACGGACAGCCCCTATATGACCCCGGTGCCCCATCGGGGCGAGCGCAACGACTCCGCCTATGTCCGCCTGGTGGCGGAGAAGCTGGCGGAGTGGAAGGGCGTTCCCGTGGAGCAGCTGGCCCGCGCCACACTGGAAAACGGCAAGCGTCTGTTCCGCATATCCGAATAAAGAGAGCGCCTGACCCAGCGGGTCAGGCGCTCTGTTCTGTGCCTTAGTTTCCCTTTTTGTCGATGGCAGAGATGGCCAGGGAGCAGACGATACCCACCGCCGCCAGACCGATGATCAGGAAAAACGTGCTGTTATAGGACCCGCCGGCGTCATACAGCGCACCGGAGACGGTGCTGCCGAAGCTGGCGAAGATCAGGTTCGTGTTGATCAGGGGGAAATTCACCGGATAGTGGCCGGGACCGAAATAGGCGCGGCAGAAGGCGGAGTTGGTGGGCGTGACGCCGGAATAGGCCAGGCCACCCAGCACAAAGCCCAGGATGACCACCGCCACGCTGCCTCTGGACATGGCCAGCAGCAGCACCGCAGAGGTCAGGATGAACAGGCCGTTCACCAGCTGCATGGACAGGCTGCGGCCGTACTTGTCGTACATCCCGCCGAAGAGCACGCGGCCCACGGCGTTGCAGATGGAGATCAGGCCCACGATGGTGGCCACGGAGGCCGCCGTCTGGTCGGCGCTGGCCTGCCACACCACGCCGCTGGCCTGAGAGATCAGGGCCAGTCCGGCAGCGCTGACCGCGATGGCCCAGACGTAGTACAGCCAGAAAGTGGTTTTTTTCAGCATTTGGCCGGGAGTGACATCCGCGGCAGCGGGACGGGACACGGCATTGCTGCCCTTGCCCGCCGGGGCGGTAAAGTCCGCGCCGGGGGCCACGAAGAAGAAGGAGCACACCGCCAGCACCGCAAAGCATACGATGCCCAGCACCAGAAAGCTGGTGCGCCAGCCGCCGACGCCGGCAGGTGTCCAGGCCTGGTACAGCTTGCCGATCAGAAAGCTGCCGCCGCCGAAGCCCATCAGCAGCACGCCGGAGATCAGGCCGGGCCGATCTGGGAACCAGCGGACCATGGTGCTCATCACGGCGTTGTAGCTCAGGCCGGAGCCCAGGCCGCACAGCACGCCGAAGCCCAGGTACAGCGTCAGCGGCGACTGGCAGCGGCTGGCGATGAAAAAGCCGGCCAGAAACAGGACTGCGCCCAGGCGCACGGCGTTTTTGGCGCTGAGCCTTCCGGCCAGCAGGCCGCACAGCAGGGAGCCGATACAGAACAGGATCATCACCAGGGTGAACGTCAGGCTCAGCTGGGCCTTCGTCCAGCCGGTGAACTCGGCGCCGATGGGGGTGGACAGCACGCTCCAGGCGTACACGAGACCTGCGAACAGCAGGACGATGACGCCCACAATGGCGTAGACCCAGCGGTTGAGCTGCTTCATAGGGAATACCTCCATATGTGAAAAATCTTTCAGTCACCTTACAGTTTATCGAATGGTTCGACAAAATGCAAGTGGGAGTTTCCGATAGGGAAAAGTATTTTTGATAGGCGCCGCCGGACTGTTCACAAAAATTTTCCACTTTGCGCCGCTTTTTGCATGGAAACTTTACACAGGACATGATAATATATAGTGTAACACGACCGAAGGGCGGGATGGCTTTGGACCTGAATAAGAAAAATATCAAGCGGATCATGCTGCTGATCGCCTTTGCGGCACTGCTGTACTGGGGACTGAACAACCTGAAGTGGATCAGCGGTGTGCTGGGCAGTCTGCTGGACCTGCTCTCGCCGCTGTTGATCGGCATCTGCATCGCGTTTGTGCTGAACCTGATGATGGTGGCGCTGGAGCGCCTGTGGGACCGCGGTCTGATCAAATGGAACAGTCCGTGGAACGCCAAGCTGAAGCGGCCTGTCTGCCTGACGCTGACGCTGCTGCTGTTCCTGGGTATCATTTTTGCTATCTTCTTCATCCTTATCCCCCGTCTGGAGGAGGCCGGCACTACTATGGTAGCCAATATCCCCACCTATGTGAACCAGATCCAGGTCTGGTGGACAAATCTCAGCGACTTCGCTGCCGAGCACGGCGTGACGCTGCCGGAGCTGTCCCTCAGCGCCGACCAGGTCAAGGATACCATCACCGGTTTCCTACAGGAGAAGGGCGACAGCGTGGTAAATACCACCCTGAACATCACTACGTCCATTCTGTCCGCGCTGGTGAACTTCCTGCTGGCGCTGGTGTTCTCCCTGTATCTGCTGGCCCAGAAGGAGACGCTTCTGGCACAGTCCCGCCGCCTGCTGCGGCGGATCCTGCCCCAGAAGGCCGCCGACCGTCTTATGCGCCTGCTGAGCCTGACCAACAACGCCTTTTCCAGCTTCGTCACCGGACAGGTGACCGAGGCGTTTATCCTGGGCACCCTGTGCTGTATCGGTATGCTGATCCTGCGCCTGCCCTACGCGCTGCCGGTATCGGTCATCATCGCGTCCCTGTCGCTGATCCCCATTTTCGGCGCGTGGATCGGCGCGGCCACCGGCGCGTTCCTCATCGTGTTCCAAAGTCCCATCAAGGCGCTGACCTTCCTGATCTTCCTGCTGATATTGCAGCAGGTGGAGGGCAACCTGATCTACCCCAAGGTGGTGGGCAAGTCTGTGGGTCTGCCGGGACTGTGGGTGCTGGCGGCCGTGACCATCGGCGGCGGCGCCTTCGGCGTGCTGGGTATGCTGCTGGGCGTACCGGTGTGCTCGGTGGTCTATGTGCTGGTGCAGGATTACATCCGTTCCGGCAAGCCTGCCAGGACAGACGGCGTACCTCCGACGCAGTCATAACACCTGTCTCTTATACACATCTCCGAGCCCACGAGACCGTACTCGATCTCGTATGC
>ERZ1027010.222-NODE-222-length-22469-cov-14.271304_pt1 | contig 22469 bp, 17 predicted proteins | sample MGYA00519448_ERZ1027010 | MGnify/ENA primary metagenome ERZ1027010 (study PRJEB26926, sample SAMN06164694) | human gut metagenome | biome: ENVO:00009003; feature: ENVO:2100002; material: ENVO:00002003 | host: Homo sapiens | place: USA | collected 2012 ... | reverse complement strand
CCTCACACTCCCCCTTCCTTGCGGTGGGCGGGAGTGCAGACAACAAAACCTGTGGACAATCACAAAAAGAAACACCATCCGTCAGGATGGTGTTTTCTTTTTGGAATGCCGCGGGCAGGCTTGAACTTGCTGCCTCGACCGGTGCGAAGTGCGTTAAATCCAGCGCTATGAGAGCTCCCCGTGCGGGGATCTGTTCATAGAGGAATACAAAACAAGGGCCGCCCTTTTGGGCGGCCCTTGTTTTCTTACAGCTTTGTCACCATGGGGATGATCATGGGGCTGCGCTTGGTGTGCTTATAGAGATAGCTGCTCACGGCGGAGCGCACAGTGCGGCATACGTCGCCCTCGTCCCGGCGCTTCTTGGCGGACATTCCATCCACAGCCTCCGTGGCCACCCGGCGCATATCCTCCAGTAGCTCCTCGGACTCCTTCACGTACACGAAGCCTCGGGTGACGATCTCCGGCGGGCACAGCAGCTGGTGGTCGTGGCTGGACATGGGTAGCACGATGACCGCCATGCCGTCCTCCGCCAGCAGCTTCCGGTCGTTCAGCACCACCGCGCCCACTTCGCCCACGCCGCCGCCGTCCACGAACACCTCGCCGGCGGGCACGGTGGTCTCGCACTTGATGTGCTTGGTGGTCAGCTCGATGACGCTGCCGTTGTCGGCCACCACGATGCTGGTAGGAGCCATGCCCATGCTCTCCGCCACACGCTTGTGGATCTGCAGCATCCGCTGCTCGCCGTGCAGGGGGATAAAGAACCTGGGCTTCGTCAGCGCGTGGATGATCTTCAGCTCCTCCTGACAGGCGTGGCCGGACACGTGCAGCATATCCGCCTTGTCATACACCACGTCCGCGCCCTTTCGGAACAGCTCATTGATGACCCGCCCCACCGTCACTTCGTTGCCGGGTATGGCGCTGGCGGAGATGATGACCTTGTCGCCGGGGCCGATGTCCACCTGCTTGTGGGTGGAGAACGCCATGCGGTACAGGGCGCTCATTTCCTCACCCTGGGAGCCGGTGGTCACGATGACCTGCTGGTTCAGGGGCAGTCCCTTGATGCGGTTGATGTCCATCAGCGTGTTTTTGGGCACCTTCATGTACCCCAGCTCCGTGGAGACCTTCATGATGTTCTCCATGCTCCGGCCGGTAACGGCCACCTTCCGCCCGCAGGCCGCCGCGGCGTCCAGCACCTGCTGGATGCGGTGCACATTGCTGGCGAAGGTGGTCACGATGATCCGCTTGTCGCACCCGGTGAACTGCCGCTTGAACGTGGCGCCCACGGCGCGCTCACTCATGGTATAGCCCGGGCGCTCCACATTAGTGGAGTCCGCCAGCAGCGCCAGCACACCCTGCTTGCCCAGTTCACCGAAGCGCGCCAGGTCGATGACCTCCCCGTCGATGGGCGTGGAGTCGATCTTGAAGTCGCCGGTGTGTACGACCGCGCCCATCCGCGTGTGGATGGCGAAGGCCACCGAGTCGGCGATGGAGTGGTTCACGTGGATGAACTCCACCTGGAACTTGCCTGCCCGCACCGTCTGACCCGGCTCCACGGTGATCAGCTTCGTAGAGCTGGCCAGCCCGTGCTCCTGCAGCTTCAGCTTGATCAGCCCCGCGGTGAACCGCGTGCAGTAGATGGGTATATTGATCTGCTTGAGCACATAAGGGATGGCCCCGATGTGGTCCTCGTGCCCGTGGGTGATGAACAGACCCCGCAGCCGGCTGCGGTTTTTCACCAGATAGCTGACGTCGGGAATGACGCAGTCGATGCCGTACATATCGTCGCCGGGGAAGGCCATGCCACAGTCCACCACGATGATGTCGCCGCCGTACTCATAGACGGTCATGTTCTTGCCGATCTCATTCAGACCGCCAAGGGGAATGATCTTGAATTTTTCTGCCATAAAAGAATAAATGCTCCTTTTCAGATAAGATAGAGCGCGTCGCGGCGGGTAAAAATGACCGCACGGAAACAAAGGCGTTCTGCCCCGCCCGCCTGCCCTGCATCGCAGGGGGAGGGAACAGTCTGTCGCCCGTCGTCAGCACTCGATATAGAGGGGAACGCCCTCGTTTGCTATATTGACCGCGGCATCCACGCACCGCGAAACAACCAAAAAATACGTGCCGTATTCAGCACTTTTCACAAAGTATACCACAGTTTTTCCCATTTGTACACCCCCAACTTGCCGACGGCATTTGATGGTATTTGACACCCGCCGCCCCGCCGGGAAAATTCCCCGCTGATTTCCCGAAAAGCGTATTGTCCCCGCCCGGCTTTCGTGCTATAATAAACTACTCTCAGTATGGAGTAGTATCCCCGGCGGGAAGGAGGCGCGTTCCCTTGAGCAAGAAGATCATACGCGGATTTCGTACCAATATGACGCTGTACAGCCTGTGCCTCATCGCCTTTGTGGCGGTGACGGTGCCCTTCCAGCCGCTGCTGGCGGCGGCGGAGGGCCTGGTGGCGCTTCTGGTCATCCTGGTGGGCCGCCGCCGCAACAAGATGGCCCAGGCCTCTGTCCGCCAGTACATGGACCGCGTCTCCGGCGGTATGGATACCGCCCGGTCCAGCAATATGCTCTACGCGCCTCTGCCCATGCTGGTGTTCGATGTAGCCACCGGCGAGATCCTGTGGTGCAACGATATGTTCACGGACCTGACCGGCCTGAAGGATAAGATCTTTGAAACGGCGGTAGACGCCGTGATCCCCGACTTCACCTACCGCTGGCTGCTGGACGGCAAGCGTGAATATCCCGAGCAGTTCCGCTGGAACGACCGTATCTACCGCGTCTTCGGCGCCCTGAGCCGCCCGGAGCCGGAGGGCGGCGACCAGCCCACCCTGGCCACTACCTACTGGATGGACATCACTGAGGCTGAGCAGATGCGCCAGACCCTGGAGCTGACCAAGCCCCTTATGGCCATCCTCATGGTGGATAACTATGAGGAGCTGATGAAGGCCTGCCCCGAGAATAAGCGCTCGGCGCTGCTGGCCGCGCTGGAGGAACAGCTGAATAACTGGGCCGCCGGCTCCGGCGGGCTGCTGCTGGGCTACGACCGCGACCGTTACCTCTACCTCTTCGAGGAGAAGGACTACACCGGCTACACCGAAAGCAAGTTCGACGTGCTGGAAAAGGTCCGCCAGGTCCAGGCCGGCGAGGGTGTGTCCGCCACGCTGTCCATCGGCGTGGGCCGGGACGAGGACAGCTTCGAGCAGCTGTTCAAGAACGCCTCCCTGGCGTTGGAGATGGCCCTCTCCCGCGGCGGCGATCAAGCTGTGGTCAAGGACCGTGTGAACTTCGAGTTCTACGGCGGCCGCAGCAAGTCCACCGAAAAACGTACCAAGGTCAAGTCCCGCGTCATGGCCAACGCTCTGGGTGAGCTGATCGACGATGCCAAGCAGGTGTACGTCATGGGTCACAAATACGCGGATATGGACTCCCTGGGCGCCGCCGTGGGCATCTGCTGTATCGCCCGCAAGCGCGGCAAGCCCTGCCAGATCATCATCGACACCGAGAACAACGCCGCCCACCCCATCCTGCGGCGTCTCTCCGAGCAGCCTGAATACGCCAATACCGCCATTTCCGGCCAGGATGCCTTTATCAAGTGCCAGCCCGGCTCCCTGCTGGTGGTGGTAGACACCAACCGCCCCGAGAGCGTGGAGTCCGAGGAAATGCTGGAGACGTGCAACCGTGTGGCCGTCATCGACCACCACCGCCGCGGCAGCAGCTACATTGAGAAGATGGCCCTGAACTACCATGAGCCCTACGCCTCCTCCGCCAGCGAGTTGGTGGCGGAGCTGATGCAGTATCTGGTGGAGCCGTCTGACGTGCTGAAATGCGAGGCCGAGGCCCTGCTCTCCGGAATCGTGCTGGATACCAAGAATTTTACCAACCGCACCGGCGGCCGTACTTTCGAGGCGGCGGCCTACCTCCGCCGTCTGGGGGCCGACACCCAGGATGTCCAGCGGATGTTCCAGGGGGACCTGAACTCCATGATCGCCCGCTATGACATTATCCGTCAGGCAGAGCTGTACCGCGACGATATCGCCGTGGTGGCCCTGGATGAGGAGTGCGACCGCGTCACCGCCGCCAAGGCGGCCGATGAGCTGCTGACCCTCAAGGGCATCCGTGCCAGCTTTGTGCTGTATAAAAAAGGTGACGGCGTGTATATGTCTGCCCGTTCTTTGGGCGAGGTCAACGTCCAGGTGATCCTGGAGGCCTTGGGCGGTGGCGGCAACTCCACCACCGCCGGCGGCCAGGCGGACAACATCACCGTGGCCGAGGCCAAGGCAAAGCTGCTGGAGGCCATCGACAAGTACTTTGAAAATTAAGGTAAAGGAGATACAGATATGAAAGTCATTCTCAAGCAGGACATCAAAGGCAAGGGCAAGAAGGGCCAGATGATCGAGGCCGCCGAGGGCTATGCCCGCAACTTTCTGATCCCCAAGGGCATGGCTGTGGAGGCCACTGCCGACGCCGTCAACACCATGAATCTCCAGGCCAAGGCCAAGGCCAAAGCCGACGCCGAGGCCAAGGCCGAGGCACTGGCCATCGCCGAAAAGCTGAAGGCCTGCCAGGTGAAGATCGCCGCCAAGGGCGGCGAGGGCGGCAAGCTGTTTGGCGCCATCACCGGCGCCGCCATCGCCGATGCCCTTCAGGCCCAGCACGGCCTGACCATCGACGGCAAGAAGCTGGTGCTGGACCAGCCCATCAAGAGCTTCGGCAGCTATGAGGTCAAGGCCAGGCTGGGCTACGAGGTCTCCGGCACCGTGTACGTCCACGTCATCGAAGAGAAATAAGCGGGGAAAGCACCGCGCCGCAGGCGCGGCTATTACCGTAATTTTGAAAGGAGGTCTTCCCATGGCCAACAACACCGACGCCCTGCTGACGCCGTCCATGCCCCATTCCCCTCAGGCGGAGCAGGCGGTGCTGGGCTCCATGCTCATCGACGCCGACTGCGTCAAGGACGTGATGGACAAGCTGCAGGCCCAGGATTTCTATCTGCGGACCAACCGGGAGATCTTCGAGACGATCTACCATATGTTCGTCTACTCCCAGCCCATCGACGGCGTCACCGTGGCCGGCGAGCTGGAGAAGAACGGACTGTATAACGACAATACCCGTTCCTATCTGCTGCAGCTGATGGAGGTCACTCCCACCAGCGCTAACGTCATGGAGTACGTCCGCATCGTGCAGGACAAGTCGCTCATGCGCCAGGTGGCCCAGGCCGCCGGCAACATCACCGCCATGGTGCAGGAGGGCGGCGCCGCCGGCGATATGCTGGAAGCCGCCGAGCAGCAGATCTACGCCATCCGCCGTGGCCGCAGCGCCCAGGGCATGGTGACGGTGGGCATGGTGCTGGGCGACGTGATGAGCCAGTTGGCCGAGCTGTCCGCTAACGGAGGCCGGACCGTGCCGGGCCTGTCCACAGGACTCTCCGCTGTGGATGCCAAGATCAACGGCATGAACAAGTCCGACCTGCTCTTGCTGGCCGCCCGTCCCGGTATGGGCAAGACCAGTATGGCCCTGAATGTGGCCCTGTCCGCCGCCCGCGAGTCCGGCAAGACCGTGGCCATCTTTTCCCTGGAAATGTCCAAGGAGCAGCTGGTCACCCGCCTCATCGCCAGCGAGGGCCTGGTGGAGAACCAGCGCCTGATCACCGGCAACCTGCGGGAGAGCGACTGGCAGCGCATCGCCGAGGCAGCCTCCGCCCTCAGCCGCATGGACATCCGTATCGATGATAACCCACTGCTGACCGTGGCGGATATGAACGCCAAGTGCCGCCGCCTGGAAAATCTGGGCCTGGTGGTCATCGACTATCTTCAGCTGATGACCTCCGCCGGCGGTAAGGGCTATTCCGGCGAGAACCGCCAGCAGGCGGTGTCCGACATCAGCCGTATGCTGAAGATCATGGCCAAGGAGCTGCAGGTGCCCGTGCTGTGCCTGAGCCAGCTGAGCCGTGCCAATGAAAAGCGCGAGGATAAGCGCCCTATGCTGTCCGACCTGCGCGAATCCGGTGCCATCGAGCAGGACGCCGACATCGTCATGTTCCTCTACCGGGACGACTACTATAACAGCGATGCCGAGAAGCGCAACGTGGCCGAGTGCATCGTAGCCAAGAACCGCCACGGCGAGACCGGCAAGGTAGAACTCCGCTGGATGCCCGAGTACACTGCCTTCGGCACGCTGGAGACCCGCTATGACGAGGATGAGTGAGCCCCTGGACCTGACCGCGTGGATGACGCGCTGGCGGATGTTCCCGCCCCCCGGCGGGCTGATCCTCTGCGCCGTGTCCGGCGGCCGCGACTCCGTCTGCCTGCTGGACTGCCTGTGGAAGCTGGGTCGGGCCCGCGATTTCCGCGTGGCTGCCGCCCACCTGAACCACGGTATGCGTCCCACGGCCCAGCGTGACGAGGACCTGGTCCGCGCCCTCTGCGCCGAACGGAACATTCCCTTCTACACCGAAACGGTGGACGTCTACGCCCTGTGCGCCGTCTGGCGCCTGACGGTGGAGGAGACGGGCCGCCGCGCCCGCTACGACTTCCTCCGCCGCACGGCGGATGCCCTTGCCGCGGATTTTATCGCCACCGCCCACCACCGCGACGACCAGGCCGAAACGGTCCTGCTGCAGCTGCTTCGCGGCACCGGCCCCCAGGGCCTTACCGGCATTCCCCCCGTCCGTGACGGCATCATCCGCCCCCTACTGGATACGCCCCGCGCCGCTATCGATGACTACATCGCGCAGAACCGCCTCCCCTACGTCACCGACGAGACGAACCTGGATACCCACTACGCCCGCAACCGCCTCCGGCTGGACATCATGCCCCAGCTGCTGGCGATCAACCCCGCCGCCGCGGCACACATCGCCCGCACGGCGGACATCCTGCGCGCCGAGAACGACCTCCTGGACGCCCAGGCCGCCGCCCTCCTGCCGCCGGAGGGCACGACGCTCCCCTGCGCCGCGCTCCTTTCCGCGCCGGAGGCTCTGCGCCCCCGCATGCTTCGCCTGCTGACGGACCGTCTCGGCGCGGGCAAAAAGGACTTCACCGCCGCCCACTACCGGGCGCTGGAGACACTGGCACAGACCGGCGGCGCCCTTTCTCTGCCCGGCGGCGCATCCGCCGTCTGCCGTGACGGTGCCCTGACCCTCTCCGACGCGCCCGCCCCACTGGACGAGGCGGCGCTCCGCCCCGGCGATAACCTCGCCGGCCTCTGGCGCATCACCCTCTCTGACGCGCCCGTCCCCGACGCCCTGGCCCTGCGGCCCGGCCCCTGGACCGTTCGGCCCTGGCGCCGTGATGACCGCCTGACCCTGCCCGGCAGCCGCGGCAGCCGCAGCCTCAAGCGCCTGTTCGCCGAGCGCGGCATCGCCCCGCCGGAGCGCGATACCTGGCCCGTCCTCTGTCTGGCGGGCCGCCCCGCCGCCGTCTGGCGTGTGGGCATTGACCAGAAAGCCCTGCCGGAGTGTTCCGGCAACACCATATACATCACCATCACAAAAAACAACGGAGGATAACAAGCAATGGCAAAGAGTAATATGGATCAGGATATCCTGAAGGTCCTGCTGTCTGAAGAGGAGATCAAGGCCCGCGTCCAGGAGCTGGGCGACCGGCTGTACGACAGATTTAAGGACAAGAACCCCATGTTCGTGGGCGTTCTCAACGGCTGCTTCATTTTCATGGCGGACCTGGTCCGCGCCGCCCAGCTGAAAAGCGAGGTGGAGTTCATCGGCCTCTCGTCCTATAAGAACGCCACCAAGTCCTCCGGCGTGGTGCAGATCACCCGCGACCTCCAGCGCGATATCAGCGGCCGTGACATCATCATCGTCGAGGATATTCTGGACTCCGGCAATACCCTGTATTTCCTGACCGAGTACCTGAAGACCAAGGGCGCCGCCTCCGTTACCATCGCTACCCTGCTGGATAAGCCCGCCCGCCGCGAAAAGCCCATCACCGCCGACTATGCCGGCTTCGAGGTCCCCGACGAGTTTGTGGTGGGCTATGGCCTGGACTACTGCCAGCAGTATCGGAATATGCCCTATATTGGGGTCCTCAAGCCCGAGGTCTACAGCAAGTAAAACCGCGTCTTTTCCGCCAATACTTCGTTACGGCTCCTCGACGTACACACGGTACGCCGTCGTCGCCGCGCCTCGTCTTGGCGAAAAATCCGGTTTCTCCCCGCGCCGCAGGCGGAAGAAGAGCACGCGCCGGGAGGGCGCGGAACATCCCTCTTAGCATTTGAGAATAGGAAGTGAAGTATATGGAAAACAAAGGCGGAAAGCGCCTGGCTCCCACCGGTGAGCCGGTGAAAACCATACCTCCGGCCACCGCGGCCGACGAGGTAAAGACCCCCGCGGAGCAGCCAGCCCCCGCGGAGAGCGCCGCACCCGCCCCGGCGGAGACGGCGGCCCCTGCGGCCAAGCCCGCCAAAAGCCGCGGCCGCAGACTGTGGGACGACTACGGCTACCTGCTGGTGACGCTGGCGGCGGTGTTCGTGCTGTTCAAGGTGCTGCTGCAGCTGGCCTATGTGCCCAGCGGCTCCATGGAGACCACCATCCCCACCAAGTGCCTGCTAGTGGGCTGGCGTCTGCCCTATCTGGTGTCCGACCCAGTGCCGGAGCGCGGCGACATCGTCACCTTCTGGGACGAGGAGCTGAACAAGGTCCTGGTAAAGCGCGTCGTCGGCCTGCCCGGTGAGACGCTCTCCTTCAAGAACGGCTATACCTACGTCAACGGCGAGAAGCTGGACGAGAGCTACCTGCCCACCCAGGGCATCACCACCCTGCCGGACAGCATGGCCGACAAGATCTTCACCGTGCCGGAGGGCTGTATGTTCGTCATGGGCGACAACCGCACCGGCTCCAACGACAGCCGTCTGCTGGGCGAGCCCTATATCCCGGTGGAGGCTGTCCAGGCGCGGATGCTGGTGGCCATCTCCGTGGGCAGTGACCAAAGCTGGCAGGGCGTCCGCTGGATCGGCTGAGAAGGGAGACGGGGAGACATGGAAAGAAAACGTTTCAGCGGCGTCATGCTGCTGTTCATCGTGCTGGCGGTGGTGCTCATCACCCAGGTGGTGGGCAACCTCGGCCGTTCCGGCGACGTGAGCTACAGCGATATGCGCGCCTATTTCACGGCGGAGAAGGTCAAGTCCTTCACCGCCACCGACACGCGCCTGGTGGCGAAGCTGCAGGACGGCTCCAGCGTCAGCTGTGCCCTCCACAGCTTCGACACGTTTTATAACGACATGAACGATCTGGTGGTGTCCCAGGCCGAAAAGGGCGTCATCACCAGCTATGACTACGCCGCCGGTAACGAGAACGGCTGGCTGCGTACCCTGCTGCCCTATGTGTTGGCGGCCATGGCCTTCATCCTGCTGATGAACCTGATCGCCCGTATGGGCGGCCTGGGCGGCGGCGCCGTCAACGATAAAATGGCCCGCTTCGGCGAGGCCCGTATCCAGGATATCCCCTCTGACGGCAAGAAGGTCACGTTCAAGGACGTGGCCGGTGCCGATGAGGAGAAGGAGGAGCTGGAGGAGATCGTCCAGTTTCTGCGCGATCCCCAGCGCTATACCGAGCTGGGCGCGCATATTCCCAAGGGCGTGCTGCTGGTGGGCCCTCCGGGCACCGGCAAGACGCTGCTGGCCAAGGCCGTGGCCGGCGAGGCGGATACCGCCTTCCTCTCCATTTCCGGCTCCGATTTTGTGGAGATGTATGTGGGCGTGGGAGCCAGCCGCGTCCGTGACCTGTTCGAGCAGGCCAAGAAGCAGGCTCCGGCCATCGTCTTCATCGATGAGATCGACGCCGTGGGCCGCCAGCGCGGCAGCGGCCTGGGCGGCGGCCATGACGAACGCGAGCAGACCCTGAACCAGCTGCTGGTGGAGATGGACGGCTTCGCCGCCAACGAGGGCGTGGTGGTCCTGGCGGCTACCAACCGCGTGGACATTCTGGACCCGGCGCTGCTGCGCCCCGGCCGGTTCGACCGCCAGGTGTTCGTGGGCCTGCCGGATATCAAGGGCCGCGAGGAGATACTGAAGATACACGCCAAGGGCAAGCCCCTGGCGGAGGATGTGGACCTGGGCTCCGTGGCCCGCGCTACCTCCGGCTTTACCGGTGCGGATCTGGAGAACCTGCTGAACGAGGCGGCGCTGCTGACCGGCCGCCGCGGCCAGCGCTTCATCACCGAGGAGGCCATCCACCAATCGGTCATCAAGGTCATCGCCGGCCCGGAGAAGCACAGCCGCGTGGTGCCCGAGGCCGAGCGTCGGCTCACTGCCTATCACGAGGCCGGTCACGCCGTGGTCATGCAGGCCCTGCCGGACCTGGACCCCGTACATCAGATCACCATCGTTCCCCGCGGTCAGGCCGGCGGCATGACCATCTATCTGCCGGAGGAGGACCGTTCCTACCTGTCCCGCCGTTATATGCTGGACCGGGTGGCCGGTCTGCTGGGCGGCCGCGCCGCCGAGGAGATGATGCTGGGCGATATCTCCACCGGTGCTTCCAGCGACATCCAGCGGGCCACGGCCATCGCCCGCAAGATGGTGGGCACCTACGGTATGTCGTCCAGGCTGGGCAACGTGGCCTTTGACGCCGGCACCGACGAGGTGTTCATCGGCAAGTCCATGGCCCACACCCGCCCCTACTCCGAAAAGACGGCGGCGGAGATGGACGCGGAGATCCGCGCCATCATCGACGAGGCTTACGAAAAATGCCGTGAGATACTGGCTCGGTACAAGACGGAGCTGACGGCGGTGGCGGAGTACCTGCTGGAGCACGAGACCATGGACGGCGATACGTTCAAGACATATTTCACGCAAAGCGGCGAAAGCCGTCAGTGAGAGTGATATAACGATATGCGGAACCGGCAGGCGCATCTGCGCCCGCCGGTTTTTTGCGCAAAAAGCGGCACCGGTTTTGTGCACAATGACGGGACAGACCGTCCGCCATAGGGAGACAATCAAGGGGGAAAGTTTACCAACACAGGGCGTTTGTCCTCTGAACAAGGACATACTGGCGATCATTACGGATTCTTAGCGCCATGTCGCTGATGCAAAAGCTGTGATTTTTAGAGGTTGTTACAATTGTTTTTGCCAAATATTTTCGCTAAAATACACATATTCTGTGAGCGGTCGACAGACTTGACCGCTGCAAGGTGAATTTAGGAGGAATTACCATGAAAAAGTTTTTAGCAATGATGCTGGCGCTGGTCATGGCTCTGTCTCTGGTGGCCTGCGGTGAGCAGGGCGACAGTCAGAAGGGTGATGATTCCGCTTCCGGCGACAAGGTCGTTAAGATCGGCGTGTTTGAGCCCACTTCCGGTCAGAACGGCGGCGGCGGCAAGAAGGAGATCCTGGGTATTGAGTATGCCCACTCCCTGAAGCCCACCGTTACCATCAACGGCGAGGAGTACAGTGTGCAGTTGGTCTATGCGGACAATGCTTCCGACCAGGCTAAGGCACCCACTGCCGCGCAGACCCTGATTTCCCAGGGTGTGTCTGTGGTGATCGGTACATATGGTTCTGCTTGCGCGATTGCTGCCGGCCCTCTGTTCGAGAGCGCTAAGATCCCTGCCATCGGCACTTCCTGCACCAACCCCCAGGTGACTGCGGGCAATGACTACTACTTCCGTGTCGGCTACATTGATCCGTTCCAGGGCGCTGTGATGGCCAACTTTGCGTTCAATGAGAAGGGTAGCAGCAACTGTGCCCTGATCATCGAGTCCGGCGATGACTACTCCGCTGGTTTCGGCAACTACTTCCGTCAGGAGATGGAGCGTCTGGGCGGCAAGGCTACCACTCTGGAGTTCCAGAAGGGCGAGGCTGACTTCTCCACTATCATGGCTTCCATCAAGTCCGAGGGTTACGACGGCATCTTTGCTCCTGTTTCCATCGAGACCGCGGCTATGATTATCTCTCAGGCCCGCGATGCCGGCATCACCTGCCCCATCATGGCTGGCGACACCTGGGATGACATCTCCATCGCCCAGCGTACCGGCAGCAAGGCTACCGATATTTACTTCTCCGCTTTCTTCGATGCCGCCGATACCACCAATGAGGCCGGTAAGGCTTTCGTGGACGGTTTCACCAAGTGGGTGGCTGAGGATGCGACCCGCGTGGAGAACAACGGCGGTGTGTCCGACGTTATCTCCAGCGTGACCCCCTGCGGCTATGACGCTTACATGGCAGCTGTGGGCGCGATCGAGGCGGCCCAGTCCACTGACGGCGCCACCATCCGCGATGCGCTGGCAACTCTGGAGATCTCCGGCCTCATCACCGGTGACCTGAAGTTCGACGAGAACGGCGACGCTATCAAGAACTACGCGGTTATCAAGACCATCGAGAACGGTGAGATTGTGTACTTCAGCACCTTCAACGGTTTGGAGTAAAAGACGGCATACGTCGAGTCTGAGACGAACCTCATTGTAGGATAACAGCCATTGTGGGGGGAGCGTGCGCTCCCCTCACAATGCAACTTTCATGACTCTTGCGTTTTTGGATGCCGATGGCATCGCCCCCGGTCTCCGAAAGCGCAAGATTCATATAAGGAGGATGCTTTACTTATGCATGACGCAGCGTATTATATCGACTTGCTGCTCTCCGGCGTAACGGTGGGCAGCCTGTATGCGCTGATCGCTATCGGCTATACGATGGTGTATGGCATACTGCGTCTGATCAACTTCGCACACGGTGACATCTTTATGATGGCGGGCTTCTTTATGGTGTATGCCGCCACCTGGATGCCGATGGCAGTGTGTATTCCCCTGGTACTTATTGCCACAGTGGCGTTGGGTGTTCTGATCGAAAAGGCGGCATACAGCCCCCTGCGTACCGCGCCCCGCATGTCAGTGATGATATCGGCCATCGGCGTCAGCTATCTGCTGCAGAATCTGGCCACCTATATCACCGGCGGTATCGCCCGTGCGTATCCCGACATCCCGTTCCTGACCCAGGTGATGCAGGTGGGCAGTCTGAATGTCAAACGTATCACCATTATCACCCCCATTTTGACTATCTTGCTGGTGGTGGTGTTGGTCATTCTTATCCAGAAGACTAAGATCGGCATGGCCATGCGTGCGGTATCCCGCGACTTTGAGACGGCGCAGCTCATGGGCATCAAGATCAACAGCGTTATTTCCGTGACTTTTGTTATCGGTTCGCTGCTGGCGGGCGTAGCCTCTATTCTGTACTTCTCCAACTATGGTCAGGTCAGCCCCATGATCGGCGCTATGCCTGGCCTGAAAGCCTTTGTAGCGGCGGTGTTCGGCGGTATCGGCTCGATCCCCGGTGCGGTGATCGGTGCGTTTATCATCGGTATCTGCGAGTCGCTTATCAAGTCCAACGCCGATATGGCCGTGTTCAGCAATGCCTTTACGTTTGCACTGTTGATCGTGATCCTGCTGTGCAAGCCCAACGGCTTGTTCGGCGAAAAACTGACGGAGAAGGTGTGAGATATGAAGAACAATAAGAAAAGAAATCTGTTGCTGTCTCTGATCCTCGCCGCCGTCTGCCTTGCTTTCCTGCTGTATGTGGACAAGTTCCAGCACTATTCCATGTTGGCGACCGTGCTGAAAAAGGGCGCGATCTACTCCCTGGTGGCAGTGTCGTTGAACTTGCTGAACGGCTTTACGGGTCTGTTCTCTTTGGGACAGGCGGGCTTTATGATGATCGGTGCGTATACTTATGCAATCCTGACTATTCCCGTGGCTTCCCGCGCTGCCGTGTATCAATATTTTGACGGTGGTATCGTGCAGTTCTGCCTGCCCATGGTGGTGGGTCTGATCCTGGCCGGCGTGGTGCCGACGCTGTTTGCGTGGCTTATCGGCCTGCCAGTGCTGAAGCTGAAGTCCGATTATCTGGCCATTGCCACGCTGGGCTTCGCTGAGATCATGCGCGCTATCATTCAGTGGAACAAGGTGGGCCCGCTGACCAACTCCTCTAACCTGCTGCGGCAGTTCGCCAACTTCGACAGCGTGCTGTTCCCGTTCATTGTTTCCGGCATCTGCATCGCTATTATCGTGCTGATCATCAACTCTACCTACGGTCGTGCCTTCAAGGCGATTCGCGATGATGAGGTGGCGGCAGAAGCTATGGGTATCAATCTGGCCAAGCATAAGATGCAGGCGTTCCTGATCAGCTCCTTCTTTGCCGGTATCAGCGGCGCGCTGCTGGCCATGTTCCAGGCCAGTATCCAGGCCAACGCCTTCACCTCCACCATGACCTATGAGATACTGCTGATTGTGGTCATTGGCGGTATTGGCTCCGTGACCGGCTCCATTCTGGGCTCTTTCCTGTACATCGCCTGCTCCGAATGGTGGCTGCGTTTCCTGGATGACCCCATGCCCTATCTGGGTGTGAACATCCCATTCATGCGCGGCGGCTTCCGTATGCTGGTGTTCTCGGTGATCATTATGATCGTGGTGCTGTTCTTCCGCAAGGGCATCATGGGCGACAGGGAGTTCTCGTGGGATGCCATCATCAACTTCTTCGGAAAGCTGTTCAAAAAAAAGGATAAAGCGGCGAAGGAGGTGACGTCCAAATGAGCAAGAACGTATTGTCCGTGGAGAACGTCACTATGCAGTTTGGCGGCGTGGTAGCCGTGGACAATCTGAATCTGGAGGTCAACGAGGGCGAGATCGTGGCGCTGATTGGCCCCAACGGCGCTGGCAAGACCACAGCGTTCAATGTCATCACCGGTGTGTACGCCCCCACCAACGGGCGGGTGCGCTTCAATGAGGCGTGCATCGTGCGGAACCATCCCTCCGGAAAGATGAAGAAGCAGTATAAGGGTGAGCACGCGGATATGTACACCGCCCAGTTCGCCCCGGAGGAGGCGCTGGACGACGAGGCGCTGAAGGCCTGGAAAGAGGGCCAGAAGGCGTTGGACAGCTACGCATTTACTGACCATGTGCTGGCCCCTACGCCGGATAAGATCACGGCGCTGGGTATGGCCCGTACCTTCCAGAATATCCGTCTGTGGAAGACCCAGACGGTGTTTGACAATGTGCTTATCGCCAAGCATATGCGGCGCACCAGCAATCTGTTTACCGCGGCGTTCCACCTGAACGCCAAGGAGGAGGCGCAGCAGCGCGCTGAGGTGCTGGAGCTTCTGAAGGTGGTGGGTCTGGAGGATGTGCAGAACGAGCTGGCTACCAGCCTGCCCTACGGCAAGCAGCGCCGGCTGGAGATCGCCCGCGCGCTGGCCACCGAGCCCACGCTGCTGCTGCTGGATGAGCCGGCTGCCGGCATGAACCCGCAGGAGACGCTGGAGCTGGCGGAGTTCATCAAGGAGATCCGGGATCACTTCCACAAGACGATCCTGCTGATCGAGCACCATATGGACCTGGTCATGGGCATTGCCGACCGGATTTACGTGTTGGATTTCGGCAAGCTGATCGCCAAGGGCACACCGGAGGAGATACAGAACAACGAGCGCGTCATCGACGCATACTTGGGGGTGGCAGAAGATGCTGAAGATTGAGAATTTGTGTGTGTCTTACGGCGGCATCAAGGCGCTGCGCGGCATCAGCCTTGAGGTACCCGACGGCAAGATCGTCACCCTGATCGGCGCCAACGGCGCCGGTAAGTCCACCACGCTGCGGACTATCTCCGGCCTGGTAAAGGCGGACAGCGGCTCCATCACCTATGACGGACAGGAACTGCTGGGCAAGCCCATCAACAAGATCCTGGAGGCGGGCATCGCCCAGTCCCCGGAGGGCCGGCGGGTGTTCGCCAACCTGACCGTGTTGGAGAACCTGAAGGCCGGCGCGTACCTGCGGAAAGACAAGGACGGCATCGAGAAGGACATCAAGTGGGTGTATGAGCTGTTCCCTCGGCTGGAGGAGCGCAACTGGCAGCTGGCCGGTACGCTGTCCGGCGGCGAGCAGCAGATGCTGGCCGTGGGCCGTGCGCTGATGAGCCGCCCCAAGCTGCTGATGCTGGATGAGCCGTCGCTGGGTCTGGCGCCGCTGGTGGTGCAGGGCATCTTTGATATCATCCGCACCGTCAACGAGCAGGGTGTCACCGTTCTGCTGATCGAGCAGAACGCCAACATGGCCCTGAAGATCGCGGACTACGCCTATGTGCTGGAGACGGGCAACATCACCAAGTCCGGCACCGGCGCGGAGCTGCTGGCGGACGAGTCCATCAAGGAAGCCTACCTGGGCAAAAAGAAGAGCTGAACAAACATCCCCCGGCCGTCAGGCCGGGGGATGTTCATTTTGCGGATTGCCTTTCCTGCGTGAAGTTGTTATAATAGCCGGGAATATGACAGAAAAGGCGGTGCGTGCAATGGCATATGCAATGATGGGGCTGGCGGCGCTGGCGGGCGGTGTGATCCAGCCACTGACGGGCTTTGGCGCGGCGGTCATTATGATGGTGGCGGCCAGCGCGTTTTACGACATGACCATTGCGCCCACCATCGTGGCGCTGATCTGCATGGCCCAGTCCGGCACCATGACGTGGATGTACCGCAAGCATATCGATATAAAGCAGATCGCGCTGCCCATCGGGCTGTACACCGTGTGCAGTCTGGTCATCATCAATCTGCTGGGGAATTTCGACCTGCACGTGCTGACGGCGTTGTTCGGGGCGTTCCTGATCGCGCTGGCGGCGTACTTCCTGCTTTTTGCCAAGCGGGTGAAGCTGGACCAGCCCGGCCTGGCGGCGGGGCTGGTGTGCAGCGCCTTCTCCGGGTGCTGCGCCGGGGCGTTCACCATCGGCGGGCCTATGATGGCGCTGTATTTCGTCGCCATCGCCCGGAGCAAGGAGACGTATGTAGGCAATATGCAGTTCCTGTTCTTTACCACCAACCTCATCAACTTCACCATGCGGACGGTGCGGGGCTATTTCAGCGCGGCACTGCTGCCTATGGCGGGGCTGGGTATGGTGTGCATCCTGCTGGGGCTGTGGATCGGTACACGGCTGAGCCGGAAGATGTCCGGCGACGTGGCCCGGCAGGTGGTGTACATCGGCGTGGGCGTCAGCGGCCTGGTGACGCTGGTGCAGGAGCTGATGAAATAAGATCAAAAAAGAAGCGGCGCACCGCGCCGCTTCTTTTTTTGCTTATTTCCGCAGAATGGTCTCCACCACGCTGTCCAGCCAGTGCCCCTCGAACTGCTCGATGCAGCCGTCGTCGGTCAGCTTGGCCAGCGCCGGGTCGATGGGCATTTTCGCCAGCAGGGGGATGTGGTACGCCTTGGCGGCCTCCTCGGTCTTGCCCTCGCCGAAAATATAGAGTTTCTTGCCGCAGTCGGGACACTGGACGTAACTCATGTTCTCCACCAGGCCCACGATGGGGATGTTCATCATTTGCGCCATCTTCACGGCCTTCTGCACCACCATGGATACCAGGTCCTGGGGGCTGGCCACAATGATGACGCCATCCACCGGCAGCGACTGAAACACGTTCAGCGCCACGTCGCCGGTGCCGGGAGGCATATCCACGAACATATAATCCACATCGTTCCACAGGGTATCACCCCAGAACTGCTGCACCACGCCGCCGATGACCGGCCCGCGCCAGATGACCGGGTCCGTCTCGTGCTCCAGCAGCAGGTTCACGGACATCAGCTGTATGCCGGTGGCGGTGGTCACGGGCACGATGGCGTCGCCCTGCGCCACGGCCCGGCCGTGGATGCCGAAGGCCTTGGGAATGGAGGGGCCGGTGATGTCCGCGTCCAGAATGGCGGTGCGGTAGCCCTCCCGCCGCAGCGCCACCGCCAGCTGGCTGGTGACCATGGACTTGCCTACGCCGCCCTTGCCGGACACCACGCCGTAGACCTTACCGACGCGGCAGCCGGGGCGGAGGGGCTTCTTTTCAAATACGTTGGCTTCCTTGCGCTCGCCGCAGCTTTCGCCGCAGGTGCTGCAATCATGGGTGCAATCGCTCATAACAGGTTCTCCTTTTAAATATTCTTACAGCTCGTCCCCGGCGGTGTAGACATAGCCGCACAGGGGACATTTGGGATAGTCGAAATCGTGGGCAAAGCCGCATTTCGGGCATCGGCGCTGGTGCAGGCCGGGGTCGTTGCCGCTGGGCTGGGGAACGCCGCCGGTGAAAAATTCCAGCTTGCCGCAGGCGGGGCAGGCCATGATGGACACGTCCAGCGCGCCGGCCATCAGGTTGGGCAGGTCGCCGAATATCCAGCTGGTCTTGCCCAGCTGCAGCTTGTGCTGGCCCACGAACTGCATGGCCGTGCCGCAGCGGAGACAGTCAAAGTCAGGCATGGCAGACTCCCTTCGATCTGTTGTATATGGTATAGCACGATTTGAGGGGATTTGCAAGGGGGGGACAGAGTGCGGTGCCCTCTTGAGTACGTTGTAGGGGGCATCCGTTTGCCCTTTCGTAGGGGGCGATGCCCACATCGCCCCGCCGCACCTCTGTCCGGGCGGACAGAGTCGTCCGCCCCTACGCATTTTTATGCGGGACGCCGCCCCTGCGCGCCCTAAGGATGTTCTCTGGTTGACGCATATTCATCTATGATATAGTTAACGTATCTGGCTGCCTGCCGTTCTCTGCCTACAGGCGTTAGTTGAATGGTATTGATCCATTGATAGTAATGCGTCAATTCATGGGCCAAGGAAAGAAGGATCGACGCCAGGGCATTGTCTTTCCCTAAATGGTTCGCTAATTCATTATAATCACCCGCTGCAATTCGAATATACGGCTCATCCGAGTATGAAAAAGGTTCAAAAAAGCTTCCTACTACATGATCGCCATCTTTTGTGCGAATGGTTTTTGTCCTTTTGACATAAACAACGACTCTTAGCGGAAAGTAATATTGGGTTCTCAGCCAAATCGCGAATTGTAAGCACGCACGTTTTACTTCGGGGTGCGTATTCCTGTCGTATCGAAATCGCAAGCCGGTTCTTCTGAGGGAATTATCTGGAAGGTTCTTTTTCCAATCAGTAATTGTCCAAATATGCATATCCCGACCTCACAGCTTCGTGACGGTCACGTTTTCCTTGCCCTGCAGATAGGCCATCTCCCGCTTCTGGCAGGTGAACAGCAATATCTGGCGCCTTTGGCTTTCCTCCAGCAGATAGTCCAGCGCCGCGTGGAGCCGCTCGTCGTCGAAGGTCACCAGCGCGTCATCCAGAATGAGGGGCACACGCTTGTCGGCGGGCAGCACCATGTCGCAGATGGCCAGCCGCACCGCCAGATACAGCTGGTCGGCGGCACCCTGACTCAGCAGGCGGACGCTGCGACCCACCGGGTCGCCGGCGGGCTCGGCGGACAGGGAGAAGTCCCGGCTCAGCAGCACACGGTCATAGCGCCCGCCGGTGATGGCGGAGAAGATCTCCGCCGCCCGTGCGCCCAGCGCCGGGGAAAAGCGGTTCTGCAGCACGGTGTTGGCCTGTGACAGAGCGTCCATGGCCAGCGCAATGGCGTCGTACTCCCCCTGCAGGGCGGTCAGCTGCTCCTGCTTCTGCGCCAGCTGGGCCTCCAGATCGCTGGAGCGATCCAGCGCGCGGATGCGGCCGGTGAGGGTGTCAAACCGGGTGCGCTCCTGCGCCAGCAGCGTCTGTGTGCGCGCCAATTCCGCGGCGGCCTCCTCGCGGGAGAGCGCAGGGCGCTGGATAGAGCCTTCGGCGGCCGGCTGTTCCGGCAGCTGCACCCGCAGGGCATCCCGGTACAGGGCGGCTTCCCGGGCCGTCTGCCGGGCGTCGGCCAGCGCGGTCTTGCGGCGCCGGGCGTCTGACAGAGCCAGCTGTATGCCGGACAGATCGGCAGCGGCGGGGGCGAAGACGCGTACCTGGGTCAGCAGATCCCGCAGCCGGCGGCGGCAGGCATCTTCACTGTCCGCGGCGGAGACTTCCGCCCGGCGGGCAGCCTCGGCGGCCTCATCTGCCTGCTGCCGCAGGGGGAGATATTCTGCGATTTGGGTCTCCAGCGCGGCGCGCTGTGTTTCGGCGTATTTATGCCGTTCCACGATGGCCTGACGGCGGGACCTTGCAGCGAAGAGCGTGGCGATCATGCCCAGCCCCGCCATGCCGATGAACAGCCAAAAGGGCAGCGGCTGCTGCGCCCGGAACAGAAATGCCAGCGCAGCGGCGACCACAATCAGCGACGCGGGGAAGAGGACCAGGAGCAGAGAGGGAGTCCTATCGGGCTGGATGGCTTCGGCGCGCTGCCGCAGCTCCGGCTCTGCGGCGGGGTAGAGGGGGTGCTGTTCCAGAGCTTTCTTGGCTTGCAGCGCGGTTTGCGCGGCCTCCTCCGCGGCGCTGCGCTTTTCCGTCAGGGCGGACAGCTCACCGGGAAGTGCGGCGGCCTGCCCCTCCAGCAGCGTCAGCGAAGAATCGTCCGGCAGGGCGGCGCAGTCGGCCGCCAGCGTGTCGGCCCGGGCCTGGGCGGTCAGTGCCGCCTGTGCCGCCTGCTGACAGGCGTCGGCCTGCTCCTGAACGGCCAGCGCCTGCCACTGAGCCGTCTGCTGCCGCAGGTCGGCGGCGCGGCGCTCCAGAGCATCCAGCTCCCGGCGCGACTGCTGCGCCTGGTCGTTCAGCGCGTCCAGCTCCGCCAGCGCGGCGCGCAGCTGGTCGGCCTCCCGTTCCAGGGCGGGTATGAGCCCTGTCTTGTTGTGCTTGCGGCGGTTCAGCTGCTTTTTCAGGCGGTCGTAGGACTCGGTGTAGGAGGTGTCCTCCTCACCGGTGGTGATCAGGGCGGCGATGCGGCGCTCCAGCTCGGCGTCCTGGTCCACGGCCAGAGCGTTCTGGCCGATAAAGGCACTGCGCTCAAACACCTCCCGGGGCACGCCCAGCAGCACCTCGCCGGCGTTCTGGCCGGTAATGCCCGGAACGGGCGTGCCGGTACCGGTGTAGGTGCAGGAAAACTCGCCCAGCGGTGATGCGGCGCGGCGTGTCTCCCGCAGCAGGGTGCAGGCATCCCCGTGCGTCGTCAGGTCCATGCGGCCCTGCATGGGCGCGCCGGTCCAGGGGGCGTAGCGGTTTTTGTCCGCCAGCGGTCCGCGCTCGCGGGTGGACAGGCCGTACAGCATGGTGCGGATAAAGGCGCCCCAGGTGGACTTGCCGGTTTCATTGGGAGCGTACAGCACATTCAGCCCTGGTGAGAGCGATAATTCGCTGTGATCCAGGCGGCCGAAGGTGCCGGTCAGGTGCAGAATATCCACGGAGTCATCCTCCTTTAAAAGTTCATAAAATATTATTTAAAGTATAGCATGACTTGCGTTAAAAGTCATTACATTGCCGTATACAAAAAATTCGAAAAAATTTAAAAATAGTGTTGACAAATCCGGCCGCAAGTAGTATCATATCAAATGTTCCGCGGTTATGGGACGTGTACCTTGTAAATTAAACAACGAACGAAACGAAAAGCACCAGACGGGAGCACATTGAAAGATGTGCAACTGAGAAACTTGCCGGAACGGGGTTAAGTCAATTACCCGGGAAGGTAAGTATAAAAAGTTTTTGAAGCTATGACAAATAGCTCTGTAAAGATTAGCTCGATGGAGACATCGTGTTGATACAATTTATAGAGAGTTTGATCCTGGCTCAGGACGAACGCTGGCGGCGTGCTTAACACATGCAAGTCGAACGAGAATCTGCGGAAAGAGGATTCGTCCAATTGAAGCAGAGGACAGTGGCGGACGGGTGAGTAACGCGTGAGGAACCTGCCTTTCAGAGGGGGACAACAGTTGGAAACGACTGCTAATACCGCATGACACATAGGTGTCGCATGGCACTTATGTCAAAGATTTATCGCTGAAAGATGGCCTCGCGTCTGATTAGCTAGTTGGTGAGGTAACGGCCCACCAAGGCGACGATCAGTAGCCGGACTGAGAGGTTGAACGGCCACATTGGGACTGAGATACGGCCCAGACTCCTACGGGAGGCAGCAGTGGGGAATATTGGGCAATGGGCGCAAGCCTGACCCAGCAACGCCGCGTGAAGGAAGAAGGCTTTCGGGTTGTAAACTTCTTTTGTCAGGGACGAGTAGAAGACGGTACCTGACGAATAAGCCACGGCTAACTACGTGCCAGCAGCCGCGGTAATACGTAGGTGGCAAGCGTTGTCCGGATTTACTGGGTGTAAAGGGCGTGTAGCCGGGAGGGCAAGTCAGATGTGAAATCCACGGGCTCAACTCGTGAACTGCATTTGAAACTACTCTTCTTGAGTATCGGAGAGGCAATCGGAATTCCTAGTGTAGCGGTGAAATGCGTAGATATTAGGAGGAACACCAGTGGCGAAGGCGGATTGCTGGACGACAACTGACGGTGAGGCGCGAAAGCGTGGGGAGCAAACAGGATTAGATACCCTGGTAGTCCACGCTGTAAACGATGAATACTAGGTGTGCGGGGACTGACCCCCTGCGTGCCGCAGCTAACGCAATAAGTATTCCACCTGGGGAGTACGATCGCAAGGTTGAAACTCAAAGGAATTGACGGGGGCCCGCACAAGCGGTGGATTATGTGGTTTAATTCGAAGCAACGCGAAGAACCTTACCAGGGCTTGACA
>ERZ1027010.210-NODE-210-length-23119-cov-5.783212_pt1 | contig 23119 bp, 36 predicted proteins | sample MGYA00519448_ERZ1027010 | MGnify/ENA primary metagenome ERZ1027010 (study PRJEB26926, sample SAMN06164694) | human gut metagenome | biome: ENVO:00009003; feature: ENVO:2100002; material: ENVO:00002003 | host: Homo sapiens | place: USA | collected 2012 ... | reverse complement strand
CCTAAGCCTTCGTCGGCAGCGTCAGATGTGTATAAGAGACAGGAGATGCACGGTTTTCGACACTAAATTATATGTTTTTTTTATGATAACAAATTTTATGATAAGAAAATGCTATCCGTAGATAGCTTTTCTGACTTCTTCGGTAAATATCTTACGCACACCCGCGTAAGTTTTTTTACCGACGCCCAAGAAGGGGCGGGGAATGATTTTGCCGATGCGGCCGGAGAATGGCTCGGTAGAGTAGGGCGGGCGGCGGCTCCAGAATCCGTTATGCGCGCGTCCTCCCTCTTGCTGTACCTGCGCGTAGTAGGCGTTTGCTCCGATTCGGGCGAATTGGGGCGAGAAATCGCGTGTAAGGCTTCTTTTGAGGCGGCCCGTATAGTCCAGTATAGGATAGTTGAGCATGTATTCGTGGCTTCTTTGGGGCCATTTTTTGATGCCTCCGTCCTGCGTATACCCTTCTTTTCTGAAGTTCTCGCGCGTCTCTTGGAGCATCAGAGTAGCTATCTTGGGCGGCACGGAGCTATTGCGCGCCTTTTTTACCCTTTCGAGCATTCGGATCATATCGCCGATGTCAGCCATACGATGCGATCAGTTTACGAGGACATTCATGGCCATTGTTCCGGCCAGCGCAACGTATACGTAGAACGACATATCCTTCGCCGAGGTCTCGGGCTTTCGGCTTTTCTCGAAAAAAGCGTAGCACACGGCGATCACGAGCGTTATGATGGCTGAAATCCATCCCAGCGATAGGGTCGAGGCGAAAAATGCGGATACGAGCATCGATACGACGAGTATCCAAAGGTGTTTTTCGGTCATAACAGTTTATTTTTGGCTTGTTTCGGGTCGATGGGGTGGATTTTGGGGTCCGGAGTCGTCTTTTTGTTGCCGCTTCGCCCGAAAATGGAGCCGATTTTGGCAGAAAGGACCTCGTTCCACGAGTTATTACGGACTTTCGTGTTGATGTCGGACTCTTCGAGGCCGATTTTCTTAAAGAAATTGGCGGATAGCTGTATTCCCATCTTGGCCGCGCCGTTCATAATGATTTCGGCCTTGTCGATAGGGATGCTCAGGTCCGGCACCTCGACCGCTCGGGCCCTTTCGAGAGCCGGTTCGCCGTACAAGCGGGCTATTTTCTTGAGTGCGCCGCCCTCGTTGAGCACCGAAAGGACCGATTTTTTGTCGTCGGCGATAATGTCTTGATACAATTCCATGTGAATGGACGCCAGTTGCTCGGAATTCGTATTTTTCTCGGTAGCTCCGAGCAACGTGCCGCCCGTTACGAGCTGCATGATTTCGGACCGGTATTCGGATATGTACTCTTTGAATACTCGGAACGCGTCGGGATAGGACTGCGTCTGCACGGGATTCACCTCGACCATGTACTTGCTTTTACCGCCTGTCGCCGAGTCATAGAAGAACGGGATGATCGGCGTTTCCATAATATCGACCTTGCGGGCGAGCTCGGACGCAAATTGCTGGGCAATCGTGTTGTTGTTGTCGAATCCGATAACCATAGTAGGGTAGGAGAACCGCTTGCCGAGGATGCTCCAGTTATTGTATGCCTCCACGATTCCTATCATGGCTCGGGAAATGGGCTGAAGAAGTCCCATGCCGAAATCTTGATCCGTCTCGGGTCTGAAGAAGAATATGTTGTCGTATTCGTCCACATTGACGACATTCATATACTCGTAGGTTCCGAACCGGAGGGCTCTGTTCTCCAGATCGACGTTTCGCATGGGATAATACTGCCACGAGTCGGTTTTGGGGTCTATACCGAATACGACCACGCCATAGAACTTGCTCAGGCTGCATGCACGCTTGAACTGATCGAACCACCTTGTGCGAACGATCAGTTCGGTAAGCCGAATATCTTCCTTGCCGTCTACTTCGAGAACGACTCTCATCTTCTTGATGGGGACGAGCCTTTTGTTGATCTGCGAGCACAGGAAGGGGGACGACTGAATCGTAAAGGAGTACATCGAATCGACGTAGGTCAGATCGGAATAGTTGATGGCCCGGTCGATAGCCTCGCGCCACCATTGCGGGGTATATTCGACGTAGTAGTCGTTGAAAAGGTATCTGGATACCAGGTTGGGGACTCCCACTTTCTTAGGCACGGAGAACGGGTTCACCTTCGGTTGGTGGAACCGCTTCGGCGAGGACGGATGGAATTTTTTAGCCATAGGGGAGAAGTTGTAAGAATTATCGACTAATTGGATTTATCCGATGTACTTGTTTCGAACGGAAACCATTTGCGGGAGTGCGTTCGGCTCGCTCTTGGTCGGAGCCTCGTATATCGAACTCATGCCGCTTTTGAGCTCGTTCACCTTTGCGAGCACTTTTTCGTAGTTGTATCGCAGAGGCTCGGAGACATTGAGCGAAGGGGATGCGATGTTGAAGGCGGTCATCACGAGCAGCACCCATTTCAGCGTAGGGTCCTTCTTGTCGGGGTTCGTCTCGGAAAGCATGGTATCCAGATCGAGTATGTGACCTACCTCGGAATAGAGAAGGCCCAAAGCATTCTCGTACGCTGTCTGTACGATGTCGGAGTACATGCCCTCGAACTGCGCTATCTGTTGTGCGCTAAGCCATTGCTTTAGCTGGTCTTTTTCAAAATACATGGGAGAAAGTATCATAGCGTCAAAAAGTTACTCGGGTTCCCCTTCGGTAGAACATGGGCCATTGCGTGAATTTCATCGATGTCATTTCACGGTTTAACAGAGACGCGCCCTTTGCGGTAGCGTCGGGAATATCGTCCTTTCGGTTTTTGTTGTATTTGCGGGAAAAGAATATGAACTGCTCGACGAGCAGCTCCCCCTCGGGCGAGCCCTTCAGTTCCTCGTTGACGATGAAGCGGCCGTTGCGAAAGAGGGGTTCGAGCGTGGACTCGATATTCATAAACTTATTCCCGTTATTGCGAGTATCCCACGTCAGCGGACAGTTCCATCCGGTCTCGCTTTGGAATCGGGCGAAAGTCGTGTCGAAGTCGAGAGGCACTTGCTTTTTCTCCATGACGATGCGCGGCGGAACGGGAGACATCTTGAACAGCTCGAAGATATTGTACATCATTTGCAGCGAAGTCCCTTTTACGGCCTTGACGCCCAGCAAGTATATCTTATCGGCGGCCGACGCCAGCAACACGGATGCCTTGTAGTCGCACGACTCGTTATCTTTTGCCGACGGGTCCGTATATATCAGGCAGTCGAAAAGCTGGCTCGGGACAGGCCCCCAAGGTATATGATCGAATATTTCTCCCTCGCTCTCGTCGCTGTATTCTCCCGAGAGGAAACGCTTGCGCTGCAAGGCGGAAAGCTGGGACAGGGTATTCACATAGTCTGCCGGTAAATGTTCTCGATTGTCCATTATCGAAAAATGGACGACAAAGAAACGTTCCGTCACGGCCGGATCGAGCTTCAGGCCCTCCCGATTTTCCCTCTTAAAGAAGCGGACGTATGTCCAGTGCGACTTGGTTGTCGGGTTCAGCGCATAGATCATCTTATTGGTCACGTCGAGCTTTTGAGCTAACCTTGTCTTCAATGTATCGATAGCCAACTCATCTACCTCCGAGCACTCATCTACGAAGATATGGCCCCATTCAGTGGATAGTATCTTGTCGTATGTGCTCGATACGTCCGACGATCCACGTATCGCCCCGAACTGGATATATGCCCCGTTGAAAAAACGCAGTATATTCTCCTTCTTGTCGTACACGCAAAAACGCTTACCATTCGAAGATGCCAAATCATCTATTTTGTTTACTCCGTTATGATTAGCAATAGCTTTCAGAACAGCAGGCAATGTCTGACGGATCATACCCGTCTGCAATGAAGTAAGAACATTTCTTAAAATTAGGCAGTTGGCTTTATGGATAATAGTTTGAGTACTACACCAGTATAATATCAGAAACGTTTTGCCGGTGCGACTTCCACCATAGAACAGGTACTCATTATACTTATCGTCGTTCAATCGATTGTACATTTCTACCTGTTTAGGGGTAAGTGGTATGTCTAAATCAATATTCATCGCTTCAGAGATATGCTGACTTCCTGAAAACTGTCGTCACTGTCGCTGTCCCCCAAACTTATACCTTTGCTGTTCACAATGCTACCCGCACTCTTGTAAATGTTAACGAACTTCATGTAGGCATCAAGTTTCGACTTCAGCTTCGCCAAATCTCCCATCTGCGTCGACGGATCGGTCAACTGCCGACGTATCGCCTCCAAATCCCGAAGTATGCCCATGCTATCCAATGCCTCTTTAGCCGCATCGAATCGCATATTCCCACTGCTTGCGCTAACCTCCGCCTCGCATACCGTAACCTCATCCTTCACACTCCGCAACTCCACCAACTTATCCATCAAACTCCCCATGAATATAGGTTTTTTTTATGAGAATATCACAAATATAATTTTAATAAATTATACAACAAAAAAATCCTCGAATCCGGGGACATATTCCGAGTTCGAGGATACGGCAGGAAAAAACCTTACTACGGGAAAACCTGCCTTGAAGTGAGATGATAAATTGGGGTATACGAGTGAGTATGTACGATTTATCAACCACAAAGATAGCAAAAAGTCGCTAATAAACAAACATATATGCGATTAAAATAACTCATCGCTAAAAATAACACCACCCCCGGATTTACAAACCCCCGGATGTATAGTTAGTATTAGCAATGGTGGAACCGGGGGGCGGTTGTTTACCGACGAATCTATCTATACCTGTATCTCGTTCTTGGCGTCAGGAAAGTGATAACAACACATATTTATTGCCTATACAATTTCACTATTGCGAGTCTCAATACAAATTTTATTCACATGCGCACACGCATACACGCGCACGACGCACGCACACGCATGCGCGCTGTATCTTGATATACAAGCAAAGCCAAAAACTTTCCTGCGCGCACACACGCGCGTATTACAAGGAATATATATACGCGGGCGCACATACGCACACGCACGCGCCCAGATCAGTAAGAATATATACTGTATACATTACTACGATTCTCGGCCAATCAGCACTCGACAACATAGAGAACCAGCAGCAGCTCATACGTGCACATTCTGCCATGGGCTGATGTCTATGCAAAAACTTTCTTATACTTCCAACGTTTCATCTTTTTTCTGTATGAATAAAAAAATATCTGGGGGCGATTCCAGTTCCGATATACTCTCCGATTTTCAATAGTGTTCTGGCTTCAGGTCATTTCTTTATATATGTGATTTTCAGGCGTAAATGTGTCGAATTCGGTTACATTTGTAAAGCTACTTTCTGTTATAACAAATCGTTATATATGTTCGCTTCGTTATAACAAATTTCTATTGCATTTGGGTGCATTTTTTGCATTAAATATTTGGAAAACATGTGATTGTGTTGTATATTTGTATAAAGCAAAAGGGGGAATAGCCCCCTGATTAAAACCTTACTACAATGAAAACGATTTTTTCTGTCAATGAGGCCGGCTACACCGAATCGGTGTCCGTCTTTTCAAGTGAAAACGAAGCTGAGGCACGCGATTTTTTCAACAAAAAAAAGGAATATTTGTCAGCATTTGAGCCCGCCGATATTTCGGAATGGGGGGATAGCGATGAAGCTTGGCGGGATGTATATTGCGTGGAATTGGTAAAAATGGTAGTCGACGACGAGAATAACGACTACATAATTGATGGCGATCAGATCGACGCTACGCCTTATTATTATAATTAATTAAAATACCTGATAATCTTACCACATCCTACTATTTAGCATAATGCTAATTCAAGTTCGACGGAATCAAATTATCGTTATTTATAATAGTAGGATAGGGTAGGAGATGTAAAAAAACTTACTACCATGTCACAAACAGAAAACATTGCGGCTTCTGCTGCGAAGCTCTCCAGCTCTTGGAGGGACGAAGTAAATCAAATTCGTACACGTCTTAATTCTTTGCGCGCTCGATCTTCTTGACTCTTACGAGGAAATTTGCGAGTACTGCGAAAATGAGGGCGAACCGATTCCGGAACTTTGCGAAAAAACCTTGCTAAATGGGGCCACGAATTGGGATAACTATTGTTATGGCGGGTTCGATCTTATTTACGATGAAGACATAGCTAAAGCCCTGTGTACACCGTCTGAGCTGAAAAGAACGAAATCCGGGCGCAATGATCCTAATCCGCGCGAGACTTGGATGGATGTGCAGGCCCGCGCTTATTTTCAAGCCTATAGTAGGCTTATCAATTGTGCCAAAATATTAAAAATATTGAGATAATGAAAACGATTTATTTACATGTGTTAGAGAAAGGGTGGGTATCTTTTCAGTATACCAACATTTCCGAATTAGAGGAAGAATTTGCCCAAAGAGGGATTGAGGTAGGCAACGGCTGCGAACTCGGCAACGGCTGCGAACTCGGCGACGGCTGCGAACTCGGCAACGGCTGCGAACTCGGCGACGGCTGCGAACTCGGCACCTACTGCAAACTCGGCGACGGCTGCAAACTCGGCTACGGCTGCAAACTCGGCAACGGCTGCAACCTCGGCGACTACTGCAAACTCGGCAAAGGCTGCAAACTCGGCTACGGCTGCGAACTCGGCAACGACTGCAAACTCGGCGACGGCTGCAAACTCAGCAACGGCTGCGAACTCGGCAACGGCTGCGAACTAGGCAACGGCTGCGAACTCGGCAACTACTGCGAACTCGGCAACGGCTGCGAACTCGGCAACGGCTGCAACCTCGGCGACGGCTGCAAAGTACCTAAATCATTATTCATATCGGCCTCCCAGCACTCCGTTTCATACTGGGGGTACGATGCTATCCAAATAGGTTGTAAAAAATATACTATTTCGGAGTGGCAAAAGCGTTTCCGCGAAATTGGGAAGGCTCAAGGTTATTCGGAGGAGCAAATCGATGAATATGGGTCTTATATAGACCTTATTGCCAAACTTCACGGCAGGTGGAACATCAAGCAGAAATAATATCCATTAACTATGAGAAAATCGATTTTAACGGCCATTATATGCCTGCTCGTTTCCAGTTGCTCCACTTGTTCGCTGACCTTTAAGAACGAGAGTATTTTGGACTATTACGGCCAGTGCATCGATAACCTCGATACCGATGTAAACCGGAATATGTTCGACGTTTCGCGGGACTTAGTAAAAGAAGTGGAGGAAGACCGCCGATTATGTAAAAGCGATAGGGATATGGTCATAGGATGGATTTTTGAACGTCTGGAAAACCTGAATGAGCTATGAGAACCTTTGTATTTACATGTCGGCCGACTAATTCGGAAGAAAACACCTGTTTCCATGTCCGAATATACCAAGTATGCCGCAACAGGCCGATAAAAATACTGGAGTATTACGACCGGCCGAGGCCGGAAGCCCCTTTCAGGATCAACTCGGCATATTACCAGCTCCGACGCCATAATATTCTCACCGAATCGGAGAAAAAGGATACGATCTTGTCCGAATCTCGATTTTACAACTTTCAAAACGACCGCATCAGAATCTACGAAATACTTTAAAGCCATGATGATATATTTTTCAAAAGATAAAAACGGCGACGTCTATTCTTTCATGGGCCGACCCACCAAGAACGAGAATACTGGGAAGTGGGAGGGTAACCGATTCAGAAAGGAGTCCGTTGATATCGTCAGTTGCCTAACCGAATGGGACGACGAGAGATCCGCTGTGTTGATGGATAGTAGCTCGCAAAAATCGGCAGCCTCTAAAGTAGTTAGAACGTGGGTTTTGTCCTTTATGTATGGATGCGTATTCGGCGCTATTGTAACATTATTATTGATCTGAGACATGGAGGGGTATATAGGTTTTGAAAATTACAAAGACAATAAATTACGGTTAGAAGTTGGGCGTGTTTACACACGACGCCCCGTAATTGGCGGCAAATTATCATTTTTCGATAATCCGCTGGATGTTTTAAGGTACTATCCGCCATGTGATAGCGGATACTCCCGAGTTGAAAGCCCGGACAATAAGGCAGATAAGCAGGGACGCCATGTAAATACATCGGAATTGCGTGTGATTGAGGATGTGGGGGTGGATGATATTGCCGAGGCCGCAGAAAAAATCATTAGGGAAGGTATAAACACATCTAAAAGCATCGTAGCCGAAAAAAACAGATCGGTAGCCGTCACTACGAAAAAAGGCACCGAGGCGATGAACTCGGGCCAATTCGCAGCAGCGGTTAGCACCGGGGACAAATCGGCCGCTACCGCAACAAGTGACAAATCAGCCGCAGTAAATGCCGGCAATTATTCGGTAACGGATAGCAGCGGCAAATATTCTGCATCCGTGAATACTGGGGAGATGTGTGTGGCAAAAAGTAGCGGCGAAGAATCATTATCCGTTTGCACGGAACGTTTGTCGGCAGCAATCAACAGGGGTAATTATTCAGTGTCGGCAGTTACTTCGTTAAGTTCCGAGGCGGTAAATACTGGACATAGCTCTGTCGCAGTCAATACGGGAGAGGGATCGCTGGCTATAAATTCCGGTTTATATTCAATAGCCGCGACCACCAGCGATCGTTCCGATGCAATAAACATAGCCCATAATTCTGCTGCGATAAGTACTGGAGAAAATACGTCAGCCAAAAATAAAGGAGCCGAATCGGCGGCCATTACTATCCGCGACAAGTCTATAGCAAAAAACAAAGGTGAATATTCTATCGCGGTGAGCATGGGGGAAGAGTCCGCGGCGATAGTATCAGGGGATCATTCTATCGCCATATCTGTAGGTGTCAGATCAATGGCTAAGGGAAAACTGGGATGCTGGCTTGTACTGGCTGAATACCGGTTCAGAGAATTAATAGATGTGAAAAGTGTGCAGGTAGACGGCGACCGCATTAAAGCAAACACTTTTTACAGGCTCAAGAACGGGGAATTTGTCGAATGCAAAGGAATGTAACATGACACAGAAAGAAATGATTTTGCAGGAATTGCAGCGCGGAGAAACGGTTACGATATTTTCGGCGGCCGAAATGTTCGGAGTTCATCGTCTGAGTGCTGTGGTACAGCGTCTTCGCCATGACGGGCACGCGGTGGTGTCGCGCATGCTGAAGCGAGGACGGACGCGTATGGCGTGTTACGAGCTGTTCCGGTTCGACGATCTGGATATGTGCAAGATAGCGAATATGCTCGCGGAAAAAATAGAGTTGCGATATGGGCGCGAGGGGACGTATACGATAGAATACGACGAGGAAGTCGAGGATATGTATATCGACATCGAATTAAGCGTGTCCCCTTCGTGGGACAGGCATTTGCGGGGAGTGTGCATAAATAGTTGGAAAGTCCGAGCCAAATATATCCCCACGCAAGACACATTTACCGACGGCCTCGGCTTTTCAGAGGAAAAACTAATGAAATACATAAAATTGATAATCGATGATACGGAAAGAGACATTTAAAACCAGAGCGGAATGGCTGGAGCGCAGGGAGAGCCGGCCGGTTCTCGGAAGCTCGGATTTCGGGGTAATACTCGGCTTGAGCGAGTACGTTACGCCCCTTCAGTATTGGGAGCGTAAGATGAAGGGAAGCGATGAGATGAACGCGAATATGCACCGGGGGATATTCATGGAGGATGCGATTGCCAAATGGTTCGAGAGCGAGACGGGTTGCGAGATTATAAAACGCTCGGCATCGTACGATGTGTATACCAATGACGAGTTCCCGGACTTCGTGGAATGCTCGCCGGATCGGGAGGCGTTCAGACAGGAATGGGAGGACCGGCCGGTGGTGGAGATAAAAGACACGAAGCGAATAATAGACGATATGGACGCAGATAGCATCCCGAAAGAGTGGTATGCGCAGATACAGTTTCAAATGGCCGTGATGGGCCGAAAAAACGCCTTTCTGGTCATTTGCGACGGCCGAAAAGAGCTTAAATACGGACATTATACTTTCGATAAAGATTGGACGCTCACGAATATGCGCAAGGCGACCGACTGGTTTCATAAGCACATAATCGGGGGCGAACAACCGGAACCTACCACTGCACAGGACATTCGGGAAACATACCCGGAGAGCAAAGAGGGTATCGTAAGGGTAGGGAAAGATATGTTTTCGAGGTACGAGCGTCTGGGGAAACTGAATAAGGCGATCAAGGTACTGGAGCGAGAAAAAAAGGAGATAGAGGGCGAGATGATCCTGAGATTCGGAGAGCAGGACAGCATGGAGTACGAGGGAATCACTATTGCCACCTTTAAATCCTATTGCCGCAAAAAGCTGGATACGGAAATGCTGAGATTGAAATATCCGAACATAGTCAGCGAATGCACGGTAGAATCGAGTTACAGAATGCTGAAATTTAAATAGATATGGGCAAAATAGCTAATATGTACCTTGATTGGAACATCATGGTCGTTAACGGACATCGCATGGTCGATGAGTTGGTGGCTCGCAGGGCAATCGATATAGCCAAAGAGGAGTCGGAATTGCAGCAGGATGTCGTCCGAAGAGACGCCCCGTCCGACTCCATCGAGCTTTGCGGCCTGTTGTGGGACACAGAGAACCTGACAATCGGTGGTTACAAGAAGAACGGCCACCATTACTACACATGGGAGGATGCAATGGATGCCGCGAAGTCTGTCGGGAAGCGCTTGCCGACCCGGAAGGAATGGAAGGCATTATGCGATCTCGGCTCGACTTGGGACGATGAGCTTAAGGGCCGTTGGTTCGGAGGTAACCATGATACAGACCACAAGGGCTCGTTGTTTCTGCCTGCTGCGGGCTTCGGCTATTCTAATGACCTCGGCTATTGCGCAAAGTTGGCCGGCACGAGTCTCACCGGCTACTATTGGTCCTCGTCGATGGACGACGAAAGAGGCGACTATGCGGGTAGCCTACATTTAGGCTCGATCGGCGTCAGCCCGTTGGAAATCAACCTTATCACCCTCGGCTTCAGCGTGCGTTGCGTTCGGGATAAATAATCGGAAACGAACTATGTAATAAATAACGGCTATGGAAACTGAAAAAGAATTGGCATGGGCCTCGATGGAAAGGTCGAGAGCTCCGTATATAGCCTCTCAATCGTTTTTGACGCAGCTAAAAAAAACGCTGTTCCACGAGGAAACCAAAAAGCGGTTCGAGATGATGTTGGGGGAGTACGCACCCTCTTTTATGCAGTCGATATTGTCGGCCACGACAAACAATAAGCTGCTGATGAAAGCCGATCCCACATCGATTATCCGGTCCTCTTTGGTTGCGGCGTATACGAATCTGTCGATAGATACCAATCTGGGACAGGCGGCATTGGTACCCTACGGCGGAGTCGCGCAGTTCCAGATAATGAAGAACGGATATGTGCAACTCGCCCACAGGACGGGCAACGTAGCGCGCATCAATGTGGCTAACGTGTACGAAGGGGACATCGAGGCAATAAATCCCTTTACGGGCGACATGCGATTCAATCTAAACAATCCGGACAGGTCGATACTGAACGGATTCGTCTCTTACCTGAAGCTGATGACCGGTGCGGATTTCTATCTGTACATGACGGTGGACGAATGCAAGGCTCACGGGGCAAAGTATTCCAAATCATTCTACAGGGAGAATGGATTGTGGCAAACGGATTTCGTAGCTATGGGGCAAAAGACGGTGTTGAAAAGCATTATTAAAAAGTGGTGCCCGATCAACCCGCAACAGCAACCCAAGATAACGGCGGCGCTGAAATTCGACCAATCCGTTCCCAGTTCCGAAGACATAGAGTCCTGCGATCCGATATATGTGGATGGCGTCGATGCCAAAGAGGCGGAAAAAAAGGAAGTAGACGAAATAGTAGCAAAAATTACGAATGAATGATGGAAGATGAGAAAGTTCTGATCCGGCTGAAAACTTACGCCATGATGTCCGGAATAACCTATAACGGCGTCAAGAAAAGAATAGCATTAGGAAAGATAAAAGCCGAAAATATAGATGGGGTGCTGTTTGTCGATATATCCAAATATCCCGTCCTGCCTTCGGCGAGAATACGGAAAAAACTGGATAAGGAATACTGACATGGAAGGAGAACCCAAAACAATAGACAAGTGCATAGGCAAATTCGATCAGTGGGCTAAGTGGAGTGAAAAAGACCCAATAAGAGAGATAGTGTTTTTAATTGCCGTTCATATTCTTGCCGTCTTATCTATCATATTGTCCCCCATAATCGCAATCATTATGGGCAAGGCCTACGAAAAAGCATGTTGGGAGGAAGAAGAAAAAGAAAACGAAGAATATTTTGAAAGGTGGAGAAAAGAGGGAGAAGAAGAATACCTGAAATGGATAAGAGAAGGACGAAAGTAAAATGCGAGACATGCCGATTCGTCCAAGACGTGGAGCAGGGGATAGGGTATTGCCCTGTAATCAAGATGCTATCCCCGGTACATAACGAGAAAGTTTGCGTGCATCACGTGTGTCGTAATTGTCGTGATTTGATGTAGAAACGATGAGGTTCATAATTGCCAAATACTATGTTAACCCGATTGGAATGCCGGATGACGTAACGGAAGTATGGGAATAATATATCCCCATTACCATAGCATCATAAGCGCGAGAGAGGGGCGGGAGATTATTCGGGAGAACGGATTGGTGTTAGCAGTGAGCAATCGGTATGGCAAGGTATGGGAGATACCTGGCAAGCCTTTGACGAAGATAAAAATTTAGGAGACATGATAAAGGGGGGATACATATTGCAGCCGCGCTGCATACAGGAGGGGAGCATGGCGCACAATCCGCCGGTAGACAGAGAACTGTGGCAATACTTTCTGCGAAGTGTAAACTACTATAAGCACGACCTTATGCCTCGGGGATCGGGGTTCTTCCGACTGGAGGACATACAGGAAGATTTGAGCTGGAAAGTCGGTTTCAGGAAGATGAAATACTCGAAATCTCAGCTCTCGAAATCCATCCGGCGGATGAGAGATGCAGGCGTCGCTACCGTTACGAAGGAAACGGGCGGAATGATTGTAACTATCTGTAAATACGATTATTATCAGGACCCGAATAACTACGAAGGAAATTCCTTTTATGAAGGAAACAATGGCGGGATAATGAAAGGTAGTGAAACGCTTGACACGAAGGAAACAGAAGATGTAAGCTTAAATGACTGTGGAACAGTAGGAATAGAGGGGGTGTGCGAAGATCGAAGGAAACGATATGTCGAGCATGAAGGAAACGCGAAGGCAACAACGAAAGATGACCAATATATAAAGAATTATAAGAAAGAAAAGAATAATACACACACACAGTATAAACTGAAAAATATACAGAACACATCGTGCGCGCGCGAGGAAGGCGAGGACGGCATGGAGAGATGGGCGGAGTCGTCGAAAAAACTGCTCGTGAAAAACGTGAGAGAGTGGATAGCCCAGTATACCCCCTCTGTGGCGCTCATGGAGTTTCCGTTGACAGACCGTCAGATACTGGGGATTTTCGAGCGCATGACTCCGGACGATTTGAAGCGGCTACTTATAGCCATGTGCAACAAGGGGGCCACAAAACGAAATAGAAGCGCCTATTTTACGCTTTTGGCATTCGAGGGTAGGGATTATATCATCAAACAGAGAAAATTGAAAATTGCCACCAAAGAAGGCCGAATACGAGGGTTTTTGGAAGTGGAATGAAACTGAAAAACGATTGAGCCATGAAAAGCGAAAGAGCGGAGGCATACATCAATGCCAATGAGATGGATGCCGCATATTTGGTAGATAAGGATGGTTGCGGATGGGCAGTAATTGGTATTCATCAAGCTCGGAAAGCTGTCGAAATAGCCGAGCAGGAGGCAGAAGAAATGGTATTGAAAAATTTCTGAGTTATGGGAGCGCATAGAAATTCAATATACGACAAGGCATATGCCGAGATGTACGCAAAAGGGATGTCGCTGGCAGAAACAGCCAAGAGTATAGGCGTTACAAGACAATGCGTCTATAAGGCATTTAAAAAGCGAGGATTCAGACTACGAACTTCTATACCTTGCGGTTTCCAGATTTACGATGGTAAAAAATTCACCTTGCGGAGTAATGGCTACTATGCCCTCACTACCGACGACAGATGCTTGATGCATCGCTACATTTGGGAGAAAGAAATATGCGATATACCAGACGGCTGGGATGTCCATCACATAAACGGGGATAAATCCGATAATCGCAGGGATAATTTGGTTTGCTTCCCAAAAGCGGAACACACGCGAAGGCATCAAATCGAAAGAAAAAAATGATACACATAGATCTATTTTCGGGAATAGGAGGGTTTGCCCTCGCCGCGCATTGGGCAGGATGGAGGACGCTCGTTACTTGTGAAATAGACAATTTTTGTCGGCGGGTACTACAATATCACTTTCCCGAAGCATACCATCACGATGATATACACACCTTGACTTATGAGACAATTGACGTTGAACTTTCAAAACGATACGGAACCCTCTGGAGGAATGAGGACATTGTCCTTACCGGAGGGTTCCCGTAGCCGTGCCAGCCGTTCAGCGTCGCCGGTAATAGAAAAGGCACGGGAGATGCCCGCTATCTCTGGCCGGAGATGCTTGGAGCTGTTCGGGAGATTCGTCCCCGCTGGGTCGTGGGCGAAAACGTTCTCGGAATTGTTGATTGGTCGGAGGGACTGGTTTTCGAGCAGGTGTGTTCTGACATGGAAAATGAGGGCTACGAAGTCCAACCGTTCGTACTTCCGGCTTGCGGTGTCGACGCTACCCATCGCAGGGACAGGGTGTGGTTTGTTGCCCACCGCGCAGACTCAGGGTCTGAAGATATGTGTCAAAGGGAAGACGGTCTTCATGCCGATGCGGCTCCTGCATACGCCGACAGCCAACGACGCGAGGAACGTTTCACTCCCGCCGAGTCAGGCCAAAAGAGATGGCGGAATGGTGAAAACGGCTATGCAGAGCGACGAATACCGGGCTGGAGCGGGTTTCCGACTCAATCCCCGGTTTGTCGCCGAGATGATGGGTTTCCCGGTGGATTGGACGGCATTACCTTTCCAAGTTGGTGCAGGGAATCCGTCAAAGCCTACGGCAACGCCATAGTGCCGCAGGTAGCGCTGCGGATATTCGAGACGATCAACGATTACGATAATTATGAAAACGGATAAAAAGGGAAACGAATACCAAGAGGAAATCCGTCAACTGAAGGCAGAAATAGCCAAACTGAAAATCTGCCTCGACGAGTCGAAGCAGCGCGAGGAAATAGCCCGCAAGGTAATCGATGACAAGAATAGGGAAATTGAAAAATTGAGACGATTATGCAAACATTACGTGAAGTAGCCGAGGCACAGTGCCCGATTCGTTTGGGTGAGGATTACGATAAGACCATCTACAACATGATAGATGAAGCTTGCCACAATGAATGGATAGACGGGTTCATTACCGGCGCTCAATGGAGGGAGGATAATCCGGTTGCGGCCGATTCTGCGTCCGATCCCGAGTCCGACTCCATTTCTGCGTCCGATCCCGAGTCCGACTCCATCGAGCTTTGCGGCCTGCTGTGGGACACAGAGAATTTGGCCATAGGTGGTTACGAGAAGGACGGCCATCATTACTACACATGGCAGGAGGCGATGGATGCCGCGAGGTCCGTAGGTAAGCGCTTGCCGACCCGGGAGGAATTGAAGGCATTATACTATCTCAACTCGACATGGGACGACGAGCGCAAGGGCCGTTGGTTCGGGGGAAACCACGACTCGGACCACAAGGGCTCGCTGTTTCTCCCTGCTGCGGGCCTGCTCTACAGCAATAGCGGCGAGTTGGCCGGCACGAGCTCTTACGGCTACTATTGGTCCTCGTCGCCGGGCTACGGAGGCAACAGCACCGCGGGCAGCCTCAGCTTCCACTCGGGCAACGTCAACCCGCTGAACAACTACAATCGCGCCAACGGCTTCAGCGTGCGTTGCGTGCGGGATAAATGACCGCCTCACCCTCCAGTTATTAAGTAATTCTTAACAACTGAACCTTTAAAAAACATTAAACACTTTAAAGAATGAGCTATGAAAATGATCCCTGATGCAGACATAGTTTGGGATAAAAGAGAACAATCCCGCATCGAGGCCCAAATCAAAAAGCAGCAAGAGTTGAAGCCGATAGGACGCATGAAGAAGGTACCGGGGCACACTCTGTTCTCTTTCAACTACAAAACGGGCGAGATCAAGCCGGCCGACGTGATTCGGGAGTGTGCGATGGGCTTTGACGGATTGCCTCTCTACAAGGAGAGAATAGTGGTGGAGAAGGATTGCTACTACGAACAGGCGCTGAATGTCAAGAATTTTGTAAAACGATTAAAACGGAGAATCAAATGAAAACGCCAGAAGAAGCAGCCCGAGAGTATGCCAGCGACAATGGATTTATGCATGATGAATGGCGCGATATATACAACGCTTTCCTTGCCGGCTATACCTCTGCGATAGCCAAAGTGGGCGAAGCCCAAAAATGGATCAGCGTAGAGGAGATAAGACACGAACAGCCGAAAGGCGAAAAACAGTGAGAATCATGCGGAAAATATATGTTTTTGCAGAAGACGAAGACGGTAATGCTTTTTATTCTCAAGTTGATGATAGAGAAGATGTTGCCACGCTTATCGCCACGTTGGTGTCTCAGTATAAGCCTTTTGTCCAAATCGAATCTGTCGGGCCTATCAACATTAAATTGAAACGTGAACTACCCATGAGCTAAAGACTCATGGGCTTCGGGTTTCGCAGAGGAACGGCCTTTCAAAAGATTAGCTCTTACTTCCTCTCCACCCGTATAAAGACCGGGAAGAAGGTTTCTACTTCGACTCACCCCGCGAAGCTTTCGCCTCGCTGATCGACAAGGTTTCCGGCAAAGGTACATGGGATCGGAATCCTTTTGTTTGGCGCATCGAGTTTCAACTGGTGAAATAATACAAAGCATTGGGACGATGACGATACCGGAATAATTACGTATATTTAGCAGTGTGATAGTATTGTGGCACGCTTTTACATTGTTTATGGGGAATATCATCAAAACAAAGAGACATGAAAACGATTCTAATGATTGCATGGATGTGGCTGGCCGCGCCGCCGACCACACAAAAACAGACCATTTATAGGGACGGCAGAAATGTCGGACGGGTGGAAATGGAGCGAGACAATATCCGTGTGTACGACGAGCAGGGCCGGCTGAAAATGAGAGGGAAGAAGCAAAAGGGGGTTATCAAACTCTATGACAAGAACGGGAAATACATAGGGCAGATAAAAGACGATGAACTATCTTTGTAATTGGTTGTGATTAGATACAAAAACGATGAAGAATGGATAGTGAGGATAAAATAACAGTTCTGTGCGAGCTGCGGATGGACTTGATCCCAGACCGGTGTGTCCGGGAATTTGCCCGGCGGGACGGAGGAAACGGTATGAGCGTCAAGTTCTTTTTGACATCCTTGAAGGGCAAGAAAAACGGCAATGATTATGGCTTGAAGATACAAACCGAGGATGATCAGACGATCTGGGTGGGAACCGGACGGCTGATTTTTAAGAATGGGAAAAAAATGATTTGATTGAAAATGGAGAAAGAATTAGACACGATACTTGCTACAATGCAGGTAACCAAGTCCAATGTGAAAGGAAGGCATTGGATGGTGACAGGGCACGAATACGAGGCTCTGCACAAAATGTTCGATAAGATATACAAGGTACTCGACGACGGGACGGATAAGGTGGGCGAGATATTCCGCCAGCTCAGAATGATTCCTCCGTTCAGCATGGGGTTGTGTATTTCTGAATCCAAAGTGGAAGACGAGAAATTAATCATGCCGACATGGGACATGGTAGCAAAAACACGCGATGAGATAGACAAAATCATCGCGCTCGTCCATGAAGGATGCTATGCCGATAAATTCGACCCGACTACCGAGAACGATCTGCTCAATATCACAAGCCAGTTGAGATTTTGGGTGATGCACCTGAATTCGCTGTTGGGTGACATGAAAGGAAGCTCATCTATATAATTTCATGAGATTCGGCTCAAAGAAACCCACGACTTTAGCCGTGGGAGTATGTCAAGGTACGGTGAGGTTCTTAATGTCGAAATAAACGAATTCCTCCCCTTTGTGTGTCTTGACTTTTTCGACAACGGCCCTGAAAATGTCCTTGTCGTTGAATCCGTACCTTTTCTGCAATATATCCTGAAAGGGCTTGATCGGATTGTCCCAGTCGGCCAAAGAAGTGGATAGCCCGAATACATAGTGTACTTCGTATGGAGGTTCGGGCAGCACTATGTCGGGCAGCTTCAATAGGCACTCCGTCGTATAGGCATCATACATGGAGGTGCGGAATCTCTTACCCTGCCATGCTCGGTTTACGGTCAGCGGTTTAACGAATATTTTCGGCATATCAGAATGTGATAAAAGAGTAACTGATTCCGGCTCCTATATAAGGCTTGACCCCTTGAGGCGTGAGCGCATACCCGGCGCTCACACCGATTCCCCAGCGCTTGGGTTTGCCGGGAACCTCGACCCGCTGGACGACCGTGTTCGTCACGGTCTGCGTTTTTCGGAAAATATCGAGCGTATCGAGCGACGCGCGGAAACCGGACACGACGGCCCGGTAATCTTCCCCTTCATACACATTTCGGGAAATCGGGACCAGTACCGGGACTTCCACCGTATCGCCCGGGACAGGCAAAAGTACCGTATCGACACGGGTCAGGTAGCGGACTTTGGGAACGAGGACAGTTTCCCGGACCGTGTCGCGCACGACCACCGTGTCCGTCCGGTGGATCTTGACGATCTCCGGCTTCACACTCCGTCGCCCCAGCAGAAATGCGGCTGCAATAAGGGCTAAAGCTATAACAACGTTTTTCATATCATGTCGCGCCACGCCTCGGGCTTTCGGTTGTAGAGGTAGTTCAAATCCCGTTCATGGGTTTTGGCCTCTATTTCGAAAGGATTCCCCTTGTAGCCGTGGCATATCCATTGCCAGATATATCGGCAGTAATACAGGAAATATCCATGACAGTCTTTGGCTTGGGCCGCATGGATCGATTCGTGATTGACGGTAACGGCGCTCAGGGGCTTGAACTTTTTGCGCGCGAATATGACCCCGAACAGCATCATAGCCTTATATCCGCGAAACGGGATCAGGGAGTTGTAGATGATTTTCATGAGATTCGGCTCAAAGAAACCCACGACTTTAGCCGTGGGAGGAATTGAGCCACGTTCCTTCTTGGGTTAATGATTTCTTTCAAATATTTGATAAATTCAAATATATTTACTATCTTTGCATTATGAAACTGACCCTGCAAATAAAACTGCTGCCAAGCGTTGAGCAAGCCGAGAGTCTGAAAAAGACAATCAGCGTGTTCAACGAGGCTTGCAATGCCATTTCCACGATAGCATGGGAGCGGCGTTGTTTCCGTCAGTTCAATTTGCACAAGGAGGTCTATTATGCCATCAAGGACACTTACGGTCTTTCCGCACAACTTGTGGTCAGGGCAATCAGCAAAGTTGCCGACGCTTACAAACTTGACAAGAAGAAGCAACGCAAGTTTCGCGAGTTTGGTGCAATCACATACGACAGCCGTGTTCTTAGTTACACCGCAAAGCAAGAGGCTTCGCTCTCTGTTATTGGTGGTCGCATCAAGGTTTCGTATGTTTGCCATCGTCCCGAACTTATGCAGTATGCAAAAGGCGAGGCAGACCTTCTTTACATCAAAGGTAAGTTCTTTCTCTATCAGACAATAGACATTCCCGATGAGGATATTGAGGATTGTGCCGAGTTTATAGGTGTTGACATGGGCGTGACCGATATTGCCGTCACGTCCGAGGGTAAGACCTATTCTTCGACTGAAATCAACCGCATTAGGGAGAAGTATAACAAGACAAGGGCTTCCGTTCAAGCCAAAGGCACACGCAGCGCACATAGGCTGCTGAAACGGCTTCGTGGGCGTGAACGGAGATTCGCTACCATTGTCAACCATACTATCAGCAGACAGATTGTCGAGCAGGCAAAGCGTGAGAATAAGGGTATATCCGTTGAGGACTTGACCAATATTCGCAAACGAGCCAACAAAGAGAAGCGCAACAAGACATTCAGACGGCGAGCCAATTCTTGGTCTTTCGCCCAACTCCGCAGTTTCCTTGAATACAAGGGTAAACTTGCGGGTGTGAATGTCGTTGCCATACCTCCGACGTACACCTCCCAGACTTGTTCCAAATGTCTGCATATCGGAATAAGGAACGGCAAATCGTTCCGATGCACACACTGTGGCTTTGTCGCCGACGCGGATTACAACGCCGCCCGCAACATCGCCACATGGGGGTATGTAAGCACCCATGAAAGATGGGATATGTTGTCTTGCTCTCTGCATGATGATTTATCTACGTCTAAAGCCAACGCACTTTAGTCGTTGGTAGCTTACTTCCGAATCGTGATGTAAATATCTTCGCCCCGGGAGTCGGCCTCGTCGAGAATGTCGAGCAGGCGGAACAGGGTAGCCCGGGAGTTGATGACTTGTCCTTTTACCTTGTTCTCTCCGACCAAGATACAGCCCTCCGTGTCGGCCGGCGTGTTCCCCGAATGGATAAGTATTCCTGAAAAGTGAGGTACATCCAGCAGCAGGGGGACATTGCGGTCTCCGTATCGAGGCGAGAACTTGGGCGACTGGGTCATGGCGATCCGATAGCGACCGTAAGGGATAGCCGTCTTGCCGTATATCTTGACTTCCTGACCGTCGAATACGCCATTGGCGTTGGCATCCCGGTCGGTATCTTCCAGCGTATCGCACTCGAAGGATGCCGACGGGATGCTTAAACGCCCGATGGTATAAGTGAGCGCGAAATAGATTCGCCTCAGAGATAGAAGCATGGCTATTTCAGAATACCGGCGGTTTTCAGAGCGTTTGCCAGCAGGACCAGGTTCGCCTGCACGCCTTCGGCCGTGTCCGATGCTCCCCATGTGGGCGTGGTCTGCGGTGTAACCAGTTTGGCGGTAACGTCCGATGCGAGTTTTGCCAGAGTAACTTTTGCGCTCCCGATAGTCGGATTCGGGTAGCTTCCGGTCAAATCGCCGCCGGCAGCGCCGCTCGGAGTTGCGCCGCCCCCTTCGATGGACTCGAAGTTTTCGTTGATTTTGTTGGCCATCCTGTCGATGCTCGGGATAGGAGGCAGATCGGATTTGGTGATTTTCTTAACCATAGCAATAAAGTTTAATTAGTGTGAGAGCCAATATATATGGGCAAAATATACTGAATGTTTCTTGAGATTACGTGCAATTTGCTTCTGAGAAAAGATTCTGAGATGCTGGAATCTTTTCTCAGTTCGCAAACAATAGAGCCGACCCAGTCGTGCTGGTTGTCGCTCATACGGTATATCCCTAATATGGAGCTGCCGTGAGAGGAAAAGAGCGAACGGGCATACATATCGTCCATTTGCGTCTCGATGTCGGATATGTGGATGTACAGATTCCGGTTCAGGTCCGCACAGAATTTAGGCATGTCCGACATGCTTATGTCATGGATATATTGTTTCATCCCGTCGATGCCTTTACGCTTCACCTCGAAGTAGATCGAAACGTAAGCCTCGTTGCCCAGCGGGTGAGGCTGGATGATATATACTCTGTCGGCATCCAGCGTGTACAGTATGTCCCACAGTTCGCCGAACACGATTGCCGAATTGTCTACCCGACGCAGGGAAGTTTCCGACATATCCTGCTTTATCTGGGATATTTTCAGGTCGGTCATCTTGTCCCGTCGGTACTGGTTGTATTTGAACCATGCGGTTATGATGGTGCCGATGGCCGCTATGATCGCTGCGATGTATTCCATTGTGCTGATTGTTATACCACTTTGCCGTAGGTTATTTCTACCAAATAATCGACTTGTTCCCGAACTGATGCCAAACCGCCTGTGAAATTGGCCATAACTTGGTATATCGATGACGGATTGACATAGGTAAAAAATGCATAGTTATTATTACTTTGGCTGTTAACGGGTACGATAGCCAAAGTCGCTTTGGTGGAATAGTTCGTGAACTTAGCGTACCCGCGAAAAGCGATAGGCGCATATTGGGAGCACGCTCCCGGGAATTGAGTCGAGGCATAGTTGTCCAGTACAACAGTCGCAGGCCCGTATTTATTGGGATACGATCCTTTGACGAGCTTCTTGACAACGGGAGCATCGTTGAAATGCGTCGCGTCTAATTGTTGTTCAAAATAGACGTTCTGTCTGAAATCGCCGTTTTCCGCAAAGCAAACCCAAGGGGAAAAGGTAGAAGCTGAACCAGTATTAGAAGTGCGATAAAAGGATGGGCCGGCTTTGGATGACGACGGGAAGGCCGTAACAAATTGTACGAATTTATTTGTAAGATCAATTTGTAATCCGCCACCCGGATCAACAGTCGGAGCGTTTGTAGAAGACTGAGGAAAGGTGAAAAAGCACGTACCTTCTGTAATAATCGTATTCAGGTTAGTGGTATTAACTTTCTTCGTACTTCCATTCTCCACAGCCGAATCGACATACCCTTTTGTAGCCGGGTTGTATTCCCCGGTCGGCACGTAGACCGTTGTATTCTCTTTCGACAAATAATCGGCTGGATTGAGGTTTCCCGAATCCCAAATCTGGCTCCAACTGGACCACGTTGTACCGTTTCGACCTCTTGTCCACCACTTGTCGCCTGCATAGCAGAACTGTTTGCGGAAATCGGGGTTATTGCCATAAGCGATGGTAAATCCATTGCACCAACTATTGGCAACCGGAGCGTTCGCCGCATTGTGTGCTCCGACGAAAAAGGCATTGTTCGGGGCATTGTTCAAATCCGAGAGCTGAGCGGCATTGAAACCAAATTTAGAATCAGGATTGAAATCATTTGATTTCCAGATTTTAACCCAATCGGCCCATGCCGTGAAAGATGTCCTATATCTAATAAAGATGGAAGCATTTGCATTATTTCCATCATACCCCAGTGCCAACTGCACCCAGTTGACGGTTCTATTGGCTCCTTCGACGACAATGACACTTCCAAAATCGGTAGGAGCATTTTCAGCTCCCCTTTCATAAGTATAAAATCCATAGGAAGTGGCGTTATTCAGGTTGGTAATAGCACCCCGATTCACGACATACTGTTCAGCCAGTTTTGCGGCTGTCACGGCACCGTCGGCGATCTTTGCGGTCGTTACTTTCGCTGCAC
>ERZ1027010.192-NODE-192-length-23918-cov-5.775301_pt1 | contig 23918 bp, 17 predicted proteins | sample MGYA00519448_ERZ1027010 | MGnify/ENA primary metagenome ERZ1027010 (study PRJEB26926, sample SAMN06164694) | human gut metagenome | biome: ENVO:00009003; feature: ENVO:2100002; material: ENVO:00002003 | host: Homo sapiens | place: USA | collected 2012 ... | reverse complement strand
TTCAACATCTCAACGAAGAACAAAACCGAAAGTGCGCAGGAATTCGGACGTTATCCTCGTTTAGTTGTAGTGAGAAGACATTTTAAATGTCTTCTCACTTTCTTTTGAGGTCCGAAATGGAAGAAAAATATCAATTAGCGGATGCCCTTTCAATATACGACGACTTAAATGGATCGTTGGTTGTTCTGCAGGGTAAAACAGGGAAAATATGTCGAATGAGTAATTCCTCTAATCTTATTCACATATTGGACTATTTGCAAAGACCTTCGACTTTTAAGGGGGTGGTCGCAAGTTTTCCATACCTAACAGAGAAGTCTCTGCATCAAGCTTTATCCCGCCTAATTTCCTTAGGTGTGGTGGAGAAGTTAAATGAACAGGTTCGGCAGATAAGATGTATGCTTATCGGGTGCGGGTCGATAGGAAGCCATGTGTTCAAACAGCTTTCTATGTTTCCTCTCAAGAAGATGCTTCTTGTTGATAACGATATTGTAGATGAAACAAATATATATAGGCAGGACTTCTATCCTGAAGATATAGGACTTAAGAAAACAGCTGCACTTTTAAATCGCTCTTCTTGTATTGAAGAGACGGTCTTTTCGAATCAGCGTATCATGGGCCCGCATGATCTTGTTGAGTTAATACAGGCAGAGAGCATTAACTTGGTTATTCAGGCGGCAGATTGCCCAACCACCGACGATATGGCTCGCATCGTCAATAAGGCGGGTGATTATTGCAATGTGCCCTACATTGTTAATCCTGGATATATTGGTAATGCGATGAGTCTTCCCGAATTTTTCTATCCCAATCTGGATTATAGTTATGCTTCATCTCATCTGTCGATTCCCGGAGAGCCAGTTCTGCGGTTTCAAAAAAACAAATTGAGTTACCGTTTTTGTGATGAGTTAGCCTGCCTAATAGCCCAACAAGTAGATGATTATCGGCATCATAAAATTCCGAGATACTATGGTGAAAAAGGATATTTCAACACCATTGATTTTAAATGGTGCACTAAACGAATGAGTTCATTCGATGATAACAAGGTAAAAGACTGAAGGTTTCATGAAAAAGCGTGTGGGACTCTGGTGGAGACCTGACTACACTGCTTGGTTCGCTGCGGATACGGCGACGGCAATTGGCGTGGCGGTGCGTTCCCTGGCGATCTCCCTGGTCGGATATGCGGTTTCCGGCTCCACGGTCGCGGCAGGATGGCTGGGCTCCGCATCGATGATCGCGCAGCAGGTGTTCGGCATCTTTGGTGGCACATATGTCGATAGACATGACCGCAGAACGTTGATTATCGTCAACGCGGTGGTGAGCATGCTGTGCTGGGGATCCGTCGCTGGACTGCTGCTGACGGGCGGATTGCGATATTCCGTATTGCTCGCGATTGCAGTGGTCTCGTCGGCGGTCAACGGATTCCTGGGGAGCGCCACCGACGCCATGCTCAAATCGATCATCGACATGCGCGACTACCCGAAGGCCCGCAGTCTCAACGAAGGACGAGATGCGACGGTGAATATGGCCGGAAGCCCGGTAGGGGGGTTTCTGTATGGCGTCAGGCCATGGCTGCCGTTTCTGATTACCGCATGCATGTATGCGGTTGCCGGTGTCACCGCCGCCGGTATACGCGAGTCCCACAAGCATGATGCAACAGTGCGACCGGAAGCCGGAACGGCTGCTCCGGATGTCTCTGCTGATGGCGGCAGCAGGTCGTTCTTCAAGGATTTTCGTGAGGGCTGGTCGTGGTCGCTGCATCGCACGATGCTGGTGATGACCATGATCGTTTCGGCGCTGCTGAACTTCGGCATCAACGGCGTCCAATACGGCATTCAGCTGCATCTGGTGTCCGCTGGTATGAACGGCGCCTATATCGGATTCATCAACACCGGAATCTTCTGCGCGATGCTGGCCGGCGCGTTCATCGCGAATCGTATGAGCGACAGGCTGTCTGCCGGGCCGGTTGTGTGCGTCGGGTTCCTGTTCTCCTGCCTTGCCATGGTGCCGCTGGTGTGCACCAGCAACTATTGGGTCATGCTGATCTGTAATTCGCTTTCCGCTTTGCCGTTTCCGATCATCAATGCGATGATGCTCGGCTTTGTGTTCGCCAAGACGCCGGATTCGATGCAGGGACGTATCACGGTGACGTTGACTGTGCCTGCGCAGGCGCTTTCCATGTTCTGCAGTGCTGCGGCGGGAAGCCTGTTGCCGGTGTGTGGGTTCCAGCGGACGATACTGGTGTTCCTGATCGCCATGATGGTAAGCGCCGCGATTGTGGTGCTCTACCGTCCGCTGCGCACGATTCCCCGTGCCGATGCGTGGGACAGCGTCGAGCTGCAATAATCCTCCTTTCGAATGTCCGATTCTGGAGAATCGGACATCCAGAGTGATGTGAGAGTACCGGGAATGTCCGATTCGGCCGAATCGGACATCCAGAGTGGCTTGAGGACGGTGATGATGTCCGATTCCGGTGAATCGGTCACGTGGGGTGAATAGGCAGCAAAAAGCCGGTCCGCATCAGCCCGAGTACTCGGAGGAATACCTGAGTTGACGCGAACCGGCTCAGCAAGCCAAAATCGGGATTCAGCGGATCACAGCACGCCCTGGGCGACCATGGCGTTGGCGACCTTGACGAAGCCGGCGGCGTTGGCGCCGAGCATCAGATCGCCCTCATGGCCGTACTCCTTGGCGGCGGCCAGGGAATTGGCGACGATGTTCTCCATGATGGACTTGAGCTTGTTGTCCACCTCTTCGAACGTCCAGGAAAGACGGTAGGAGTTCTGGCTCATCTCAAGGCCGGACACAGCCACGCCACCCGCGTTGGCGGCCTTAGCCGGGCCGTACAGCAGGCCGTTGTCCTGATAGACGGCGATTGCCTCCGGGGTGGACGGCATGTTGGCGCCTTCGCACACGACCTTGCAGCCGTTGGCGACGAGGGCCTTGGCGGACTCCTCATCGATTTCGTTCTGGGTGGCGCACGGCAGCGCGATGTCGCACGGCACGGTCCACACGCCCTTGCAGCCCTCGTGGTATTCGGCACCCGGAACACGCTCCGCGTACTCCTTGATGCGGCCGCGGTGGCCGAGCTTGATGTCCTTGACGATGTCGAGCTTGATGCCGTCCGGATCGTAGACGTAGCCGTTGGAATCGGAGGCGGTGACGACCTTCGCGCCGAGGGCCTGGGCCTTCTCGGTGGCGAAGATGGCCACGTTGCCGGAGCCGGAGATGACGACGGTCTTGCCTTCGAAGGAATCGTTCTTCAGGACGCGCAGGGCTTCCTGGGTGTAGTAGCACAGGCCGTAGCCGGTAGCCTCGGTGCGGGCCAGGGAGCCGCCGAATTCGAGGCCCTTGCCGGTGAGCACGCCGGAGTATTCGTCGCGGATGCGCTTGTACTGGCCGAACAGGTAGCCGATCTCACGGGCGCCGACGTTGATGTCGCCGGCCGGAACGTCGGTGAACTGGCCGATGTGACGGCACAGCTCGGTCATGAACGCCTGGCAGAAACGCATGACCTCGGCATCGGACTTGCCCTTCGGATCGAAGTCGGAGCCGCCCTTGCCGCCGCCCATCGGCAGGCTGGTCAGGGAGTTCTTGAGAATCTGCTCGAAGCCAAGGAACTTGATGACGCCCTCGTTCACGCTCGGGTGGAAACGCAGACCGCCCTTGTACGGGCCGATCGCGGAGTTGAACTGGATGCGGTAACCGCGGTTGACCTGCACCTTGCCCTCATCGTCCGTCCAGGCGACGCGGAACTTCACCACGCGCTCCGGCTCGACGAGGCGCTCGAGCACGCCCGCCTTCTCATACTCCGGGTGCTTCTCAACAACCGGCTCGAGGCTTTCGAAGACCTCGCGAACGGCCTGCAGGAACTCCGGCTGGTCGCCATCGCGCTTCTCGACCTGCGCGTACACGCGCTTGACGTACTCATCAGTGAGCATATTTTTCCCCTTCGGGATAGTTGGGTTATCAATACGGCGGTTTCATTCTATGTGCTTGACTGTGAGACGCACAAGATATTGCTCAAGATTTGGCTGGAGCGTGCGGATATAGGATGGATTCGGGCATGCAAGAGAGACACGTCCAAAGAGAGACTTGTCCATTGACGCGATTCACGGAATCGCGAATGCAGAACAGGAGCAAAAATGTTCGAAGGATTCAAGAAATTCATCGCACGCGGCAATATGATCGACATGGCCGTCGGTGTCGTCATGGGCGGTGCCGTCACCACCGTGGTCAATTCGATCGTGAACAGCGTGATCAACCCGTTCATCGCCATGATTTTCGGCAAGCCGAATATGGACGGCCTGCTGGCGATCACGTTCAACGGCGCGACCGTCTCGTTCGGCGCTGTGCTGGGCGCGATTCTGAATTTCCTGATTATCGCGGCCGCCGTTTATTTCTGCATTCTGGTGCCGATCAACAAATTCCGCGACATGACCGAGGCGCTGCTTGCCAAGACCAAGCTTGCCGAGCAGAAGGAAGCCGAGGAAAAGGCCGCTGAAGAGCCGTCTGCCGAAGAGCAGACCGTCCAGCTGCTGCAGCAGATTCGTGACGAGCTGGCCAAGCAGAACGCGGCCCGCAACTAGTTGCGATTCGTGGTGCCATCCCCTATTGATTTGATGATTCCGGCCGCTTGCGGGTATGCAGGCGGCCGTTTTATTTGGTTTGCGGGCGATCGCGTCCGTTGGATGGTCGACAAGAGGCTGAATACGAAAAAGGCTTCCGATTACTCGGAAGCCTTCAATTCTGTGGAGCTAAGGGGATTCGAACCCCTGACCCTCTCCATGCCATGGAGATGCGCTACCAGCTGCGCCATAGCCCCGTGGAGCTAGCCGGGTTCGAACCGGCGACCCTCTGCTTGCAAAGCAGATGCGCTACCAGCTGCGCTATAGCCCCATAGGTGAAAAAAGCGGCTATGCCGCTTCCTTACCATCTACGTGGGCCCGGGAGGACTTGAACCTCCGACCTCATCCTTATCAGGGATGCGCTCTAACCACCTGAGCTACGGGCCCAACTTGCTGTGTCTTGAACACAACGAATTGAAATAATACTTGAATCACAGGGAAAGTCAAGTGCTGCCGTGTCATCGGCGTGTCGTGGCATAATGCAGGCATGACATACGGGCAGCGCAACGGCGGTAACGGCCGTTACGGCAGGGGAGTGGGGCATCGCAACCGCAATCGCGTGATTTCCGAAACGACGGCGAGCATCGCCGGCATGCGGGTGTCCATCGTGCGCAAACCCATCAAAAACATGTACCTGCGCATCAAACCGCCGAACGCGGATATCGTCATCTCCGCGCCGCAACGAATGTCGCAAAACGCTATCGAACGGTTTGTAACGGAACGCAAGCCGTGGATCGAACGGGCGCAATGCAGCATGCGACAGGCCAGAGACGTGCAAATCGACGCGCAACTCAACGCGCAGCGTGCGCAAAACGGCAATATTGGCGATACTGGCGCTTCCGCCAACCCGCCCGCTTTCGTATGGACGGACGAGGCCAAGGCGCGGGCGCAACGCAACATCGAATCGCAATTGCCTGTGTTGCTTGCCAAATGGGGCCCGATCGTTGGCCGTACGCCGACGCATATCACGCTGCGTCTGATGAGTTCGCGTTGGGGATCGTGCACGCCGAAGACCGGACGTATCCGACTTAACCTGCAGCTTGGTTTAATGGCCCCTAGATTCCTCGAATACGTGCTGGTGCATGAGATGACCCACCTGTGGGAGAACGGCCACGGAGAGGGCTTTCAAAGGCGTATGAGCGCCTATCTGCCGCAATGGAGGCAGTTGCGCCGCGACATCAACCGGCAGGTGGTGCTGTAAGAGGCCGCTCGGGTTACTTGCCGTCCGCCGTGGAATCGCCAGCCGCGGAACCGTCCTCATCGGCGGTGTGCCGGCGCACTTCCAGCGTCTCGATACGACGGCCGTCCACTTCGGTGACGACCATGTCATAACCGTCATCGGATGACAGCACGTCGCCGACTTCGCCCATTTTGCCGGTGTGCGCCAGGAAATAGCCGGCAACCGTCTCGTACGGGCCGTCTTCCAGCTCGATGCCGGTCAAATCCGCGAAATCCTCGATCGTCATGCCACCTTCGATGGTGGCCACGCCATTGACGAAAGCGGCGCGTTCTGTGCGTTCGCCGCCCTTTTCCTCCGGCAGGTCGTATTCGTCGCGGATGTCGCCGACCAATTCCTCGGTCATGTCTTCCAACGTGACGATGCCGTCGGTGCCGCCGTATTCGTCGATTACCACGGCCAGGTGAATGCCTCGTTTGCGCAGCAGCTCAAGGCTTGGCAGCAGCTTCGACGTGCCCGGCAGGGAAATGCCCTCACGCGTCACGTCGGCAACGGTTCTCGCCTTCGGATCGCGGATGTCAAGCAGGTCGCGCACGTGCACGAAGCCGAGCACGTCATCGAAATCCTTGCCGGTGACGGGGTAACGCGAATACGGCATTTCACGCACGTACGCGGCGGCTTCCGCAATCGGCATGGAGCCGTCCAGGAACGCGACGTCGGCACGCGGACGCATGACCTCCGCCACAATGGTTTCGGATGCGTCGAACACGTCGTCGAGGATGGTGCGCTCGTCCTTGCTGAGGTTGGTGTTGGTGTTGACGAGCACGCGCAGTTCGTCGTCGGACACCTCGCTGTCGGTTTCGTTCGGATCGAAGCCGAGCAGCCGCACGATGCCGTTCGTGTTCTTGCCGATCAGCCAGATGATCGGCTTGCACACTTTGGCGAACACATGGATGGCCGGCACCACGGCACGCGCGATCTGCTCGTTGCGTTGCATGGCGATACGCTTCGGCACCAGTTCGGAAATGACGATAGAGCAATACGAGATGATCAGCGTCAACGCGATGGTGGTCAGGGGAGCGGCGACGTTATGCGGCACACCCCAGTCTTCGATGACCGGCACGATATACGGGGCGATTGAGGATTCGCCGAACGACGCGGACAGGAAGCCGCACAGCGTCACGCCGATCTGCACGGTGGACAGGAACGTGTTCGGGTCGCGTGCGATCTGCGCCACACGCTTGCCGCGCGCATCCTCCTGTTCCATCTGGTCGATCTGCGATCCGCGCAGGCTGACCAGCGCCAGTTCGGTGCCGGCGAACACGGAACCGAGCAGCAGGAAAATGAAAATCAGAAGGATGTTCAAACCAAGCGACATGATTCCAATCTAAAGCAACGGCATGTCAAAACAGCGCGACGCAACGGATCCGGAAGCCGTCTTTTTCCGGAAAATCGTCAGAAGCTCAGCACTTCCACCTTGCCGGTGTCGAGCTGGTAGCGTGCTCCGGTGATCATCAGCCGATCCTCGGCCAGCGCGCGCTGGATCACTTCGGAACGTTCCACCAGCTGTTCGATGGTGCGTGCGATGTGCACGCGCTCGAAATCCTCCGCCGATTCCAGCTCCGACTCGTGCGCCTGCCAAATCGAAAAACCGACCGTGCGCATCATGATCGAATCCGAATCGCAGATGCGTTCGTCGATGTCGGAAATGCTGTCGGCGGCCATCAGCGAATCTTCCGCATCGGCGGTCAATTCGTGCAGTAACGCTTCGTAATCCTTGGAAACTTGCTTGATCGCACCGCAATTCTGGTGGCCGAGCACCACCAAAAGGCGCACGCCGAGCACGTCCACCGCGTATTCCAAAGAGGCGATCACGGCATCGTCTATGACCTGCCCTGCCGTGCGCACGGTGAACAGATCGCCGATGCCTGCGTCGAAAATAATATCGGGGCTGACGCGCGCATCAGAGCAGCTCAGTATGGCCGCTTCCGGTGCGTGTGTGTCCACAAGTGCCTCGCGTGCTTCAGCGCCACGATTCGGATGTTCCGGTTTGCCCTCCGCAAGCCTGCGATTACCTGCCAGCATGCGGCTCCAAACGCCGCTTGCCGTGCCTTCGACCTCGTCTTGGTCTACAAACAGTTCGTCTGCCATTGACTCCACCCCTCATTGTTCAGGCTAGCCAACATCATACGTTTTGGTCTGACCGTTCGCTGGGAAATAGAGCGATATCTCGCTTATGTATGGCAGATTTCGTGTTCTGTCCGGTGATATTTCGCTTATGTATGGCAGTCCCAAAGGTGAAAAACCGGAAAAATGTACCCCCGAAGTGGGTTTTTCGCATGATGGTCTGCCATATATAAGCGAGAAGGCTCATGACAAGGCTCCGATTCTGCCATATATAAGGCAGATATAGGTATGAAAAAGGGTCCCCGATCGGCAGTGCGAACGGGGACCCTGAAAGAAACTGGCTAAAATCAGCCCGTGTTCTGCAGGCCTGCTGCGACACCCGACACGGTGCACAGGATCAGGTAGGTGTTACTGCAGTCTGCAGAAGATGAAAAGAATAAGAGCTAAAACAAGAAAGGCGGCACCGCTTATTCTCATTAAGGATGTGTATAGATTGCTCGGATCTCCTTTTTGAGTCCAGAGGAAATTGCTTATTTTCCAGAGTTGCCTTGGAAAAATAAGCATACATAATCCTAGCAGGGCAAGTGCTGTGAGATATATGTACTGCACTGTTCTCCTTATTTTAGGTAGTCGGAGATGCAAGGGTATGGTCCTTGTTTATTAAAATAGGCTGCTGGTGCAGACAAGCTTCCTGCTGAGAGAGAAGCTGAAGTGAGTGCTCGGGCTTTCGCCGCGTTCATAGCTCAACCAAGACGGTAGTTCGCATAATGTGTAATGTGTGGGCAGATATGGCATATGCCACATCTGCCCACACATTATCTTCTACTTAGGATCCTTCTGGTGGATGAATGGAAAGCTGCTACATAAGGAGTGCCAGTGCGAGGAAGAATCCTGTAATACCCGTGGCTATCAATACGGTGATGGTGATGATTCCGGCGAAGATACGTACAGCCAAGATCTTCCTTCCATGACTCGAGGGGTTGGTTGCGGCTAATTTCGTTATTCCAACCACAGACCAGCAAGCTATGCCCAGTGCCAGTGTCAAAAATTCTCGAAACCATTCCGCCTCAAGCAAGGGAAGGCCGACGATCGATGACGGATCGCTTGCTAGTTTTGGCGGAATGGCGCATAGGATACGTTCCAACATCAGGTAAGGGCCATCGAAATGGACCAGATTCAGAGTGAATGGGAGCAGCAGCACCAGCCCTATCCACCATAGGATGCGCCGAGTGATTATGAGCTTGGCATCCAGTGTCCCGGCATCGCCCTCCGCCTTGATGCCGTCCGTCGGCCCGGTGCTCCCGCGCTCATTCGATGGCTTGTCCATGTCCCCTCCGATCAGCCGAGGTGCCCCGTTCCGTGTGCGTCCGTTCCGCACACCCGCCCGGCGTGCCCCGCCGCCGGCCAGTCTAGGGCGGATGACGCGAGCGGGGAGGCCCGCGCCGTCGATCGGCACGGAACCTCCCCGCTCGCTTTTGTCAATCGGTCATCCGAAGATCAGCCCGTGTTCTGCAGGCCTGCGGCGACGCCCGAAACGGTGCACAGGATCAGATAGGTGTAGTTCTCCTTCTGGCCGTGCGTGAGCTCTTCCTTGTCCACGCGCTTGCGCAGCGAGCCGAGGGCGAGCACCTGGGTGACGGACAGCGCGTCCACGTACGGCGAGCGGATGCGGATGGCCTGGCCGAGCACGTGGCGGTGCTGCAGCGGCCATTCGTCGCCGACGATCTTGAGCACCCACTTGCGGGTGAGCTCCATCTCGTCAAGGACCTTCTTGTTGAGGTCCTCACGGTCGCCGAGGGCGAGGTACATCTTGGCGATGCGCTCGTCGGTCTTGGCCAGCGACATTTCGATGTTGTCGATGAACGTGGAGAACAGCGGCCACTCCTCGTACGCCTGACGCAAGGTGTTCAGGTCGCCGAACTGCTCGCACGCGGTGCCGAGGCCGTACCATGCGGCCAGGTTGATGCGGGCCTGGGCCCAGGAGAAGATCCACGGAATGGTGCGCAGGTCGTCGAGGGACTTGGCGCCCAGACCACGCTTCGCCGGACGGGAGCCGATCGGCAGCAGGCCGATTTCGGTCAGCGGCGTGACGGTGGAGAACCACGGTGCGAAGCCGTCGGTGTTCAGCAGGTCGAGGAAGCGGTTGTGCGCGGCCTCGTCGAGCTTGCTGGCCATGTCGGCGTACTTCTTGGTCATATCCGTGTTGCGCTTCTCAACGCTCGGAGCGGACTGCAGCAGCGTTGCGGCTGCGACGGACTCCACATGGCGGATTGCAAGCACCGGGTTGCCGTAGCGGGCGAAGATGACCTCGCCCTGCTCGGTGAGCTTGAAACGGCACTTCACGGAGCCGACCGGCTGTGCGAGCACGGCGCGGTTGGCCGGGCCGCCGCCACGACCGACGGCGCCGCCGCGGCCATGGAACAGGGTCAGGTCGATGTCGTGCGATTCGGCCCACTTGGCGATGCGCTCCTGCGCGGAGTGCAGGGCAAGGGTGGCGGAGGTCGGGCCGGCGTCCTTCGAGGAGTCGGAGTAGCCGAGCATGACTTCCATCTTGCCGCCGGTGGCCTTCAGACGAGCCTGGACCTCCGGGATCTTGATCATTTCCTCAAGCACGTCCACCGAGTTCTGCAGATCCTCAAGCTGCTCGAACAGCGGAATCACGTCGATGGTCGGAACATCCTCGGGGTGGGAGAACGCCAGACGGTTCAGTTCGTACACGTCCTTGATGTTCTGGGCGCTCTTGGTGAAGGAGATGATGTAACGGCGGGCGGCCTTGATGCCATTGCGCTTCTGGATGGAACCGAGCGCGCGGAAGGTGTCGAGCACCTCGTGGGTCATCGGCTGCAGCTCGCCACGCTCACCGTGCAGGCCATGCTCGCGGATGTCCTCCAGAGCGCGGGAATGCACGACGGAATGCTGACGGAACTCCATCTCGACCATGTGGAAGCCGAAGGTCTCGGCCTGCCAGATGAGGTCCTGCAGCGGGCCGTAGGCGGAACGCTTGGCGTTGGCTTCGGCGAGGGAGCGCTGCACGGTCTTCAGATCGGCGATGTAGTCCTCGCAGGAGTGGTACATGAGGTCGGCGTCGCGGTCGATGGTGGCCTTCAGACGGTCTGCCATGACCAGCATGACGGCGCGGTGCAGCTCCTTGGTGGAGATCAGCGCGGCCTTGTCGGTCAGACGCTCGCTCATTTCCTTCTGGTGGTTCCACAGGGACTTGAGCTCGGCGCTCGGCGGGGTGGTCTCGGCCTCCATCGTCAGGTTCTTGCCGACGCGGCGGGTTTCGATCTCCAGCGCGCCCAGCACGTGGTCGCTGAACTTGCGGGCCACCTGACGGCTCACCTTGGCGGTGACGTTCGGGTTGCCGTCACGGTCGGAACCGATCCAGCTTCCCGGATGGAAGAACGCCGGGCACACCGGCGGCACGAGGCCGGCCTTGTCTCCGAGGACCCAGTCGTCGAAACGACGGTAGACCTGCGGAATGGTGTAGAACAGCGTGTTGTCGAAGATATCAAGAATGGTGTCGGCTTCCTCAACCGGAGTCGGCTTCTTCAGCGCGATCGGGGAGGTGCGGAACAGCGCGTCGATCTCGTTGAAGAGTCGACGGGAGTTTTCCTTCTTGTCCGAGCCGCCGAGCAGCTTATGCGCTTCGAGCAGCTGGGAGATGCGGCGGATCTTGCCTTCCACGGCCTTACGGCGGGCTTCGGTCGGATGCGCGGTGAACACCGGATGGAACTCGAGCTGGTCGAGCAGCTCCTTGGCCCTGGCCGGACCCATCTCGTTGATGAGCTGGTGGTAGGCGCAGGTCATTTCGTTCACTGGGTCGACGGCTTGGGTGTCATCCACGGCGGCCTCACGGCTGTGCAGCACGGAGACACGGTAGTTCTCCTCGCACAGATTGGCCAGATGGAAGTAAGTGGTGAAGGCACGAGCCAGCAGCTGGGCCTCATGCACGTCCGTCTTGTCGATGATGTCGACAACCTTCTGCAGGTCGTCCTGATCGGGATTCGTGTCGGTCAGAATGCCGGAGAAACGTTCGTCGCTGGCCTTCAGCGCGTGTTCGCGCACTTCATCGAACTTGGCCAGCAGGTTTTCATCGAACTCACCGAGCACCTCGCGAAGAATCTGCAGACACAGATCCATTTCCTCTTTGAGGGATGCGGGAAGATCACGCTCCTCAGGGCCCTTGGTGCCGGTGCCGGACGAGACGATAGCCGCGTCCGCAGGCGTGATCTGTTCGTTTTCAGTTGTCATCAGACCTCCTTCTCCAAACCATCGGGTTGCTCGGTCTGTCGGTCCTTCGCGGCACCTCCGCGATTGTTTTGGCCGTCTGTTGCGAGCCCACAGCCCTAAGCTTGGTGGGTAAATGCTCGACCATTGTAGGCGCGGCAAATCGACAGTTTGGTTACGGAAACGCCGGAATGGTTCGCATCGTGGACATTGAATGTCCGGAAAATGGGCATGTGGGAATGTTCGGAAAATATCCGACCAGCCCACACGTTAGACCTGAATAGTGTGAGCGCACTACATGAACATGATGAGAACACCGAACGCGTTGACAGCAGCGCGAAGGCGGTCAGCAAATTCCACACCCACTCCATTCCGCTCGATATGGAAGACATCGAACGCGATTGGGACAAGCCGGTAACCGAAGCCGGCATCGCGGCGAAAGCCAGCGTGATCGTCCGCGTCGGCATGCTTGACCTCGGCGCCGGAACAGGCAGCTTCCGCGTCCGCGAAATGATGCACCGCATCGCCTATCCATTGGGCGTGCACGTGCGCGCCGACGTGAACCTCACCGACATCGAAGCCTCCTGCACGGACGGCAAGGACCGCATCACCGAAGTCGTCGACCTGCCGACCACCGGCGTCAACACCGAACGCATCTGGCTGCTCGAGCACTTCGCCGACTGGTTCAACGTCAACCTCGGCAAAGGCTCTATGTACCACAGCCAATCCGACGTTTCCGAAGGGCTGATGCAGCATCTCGACAAGCGCGACGCCTCGCAGGTGTCGGCCGAACTGTCCAAGCAGCTCAAGGAACGGCAGAAGGCCGAGCAGAACCAGGAAGGTTCCGACGATCCCGTGCTCGACGCGCTGGAAATGGTCACGGAACGCGCGCGGGAAGGCGATTCCACCGCACGTCCGCTGCACATGCGCGATATCGAGGCGGCGGCCGCGGCCGGACGTAGCAATGGCGATTCGGTCGCGGAAAAGCCGCGTAAGAACCGCAACTGCAAACCGCCGAAGGAATATGCCGAGCATTTCGACCATATCGGGAAAGCCGCGGACGAATCGCAAGGCGTCACCGTACGGCAGGCGCACGAGCGACTCGACATGATCGAACGTCGCAAACCGCTGTATTCGCCGGCCTTCGCGGGACTCGCGTCCGCCTGCGCCTGCGCATCCTTCGTGTTCCTGCTCGGCGGCGGCCCGTACGACATGATCGGCGCGTTCGTCGGCGCCGGCCTCGGCCACTGGCTGCGTCGCCGCCTGTTCTCCCACCATCTCAACCAATTCTTCGTGACGTTCGTCTGCGTGGCCGTCGCCGCGCTGGCATGCACCGGCATGCTGCGACTGATCGGCCTGTTCGATCCGATCGCCTTGCAGCACGACACCGCGTATATCGGCGCGATGCTGTTCGTCATCCCCGGATTCCCGCTGATAACCGGCGGACTTGACATGGCGAAAATCGACTTCCCATCAGGCGTGCAACGACTCACCTACGTGCTGTGCATCATTCTGATGGCCACGTTGGCAGGCTGGATGGTCGCTTCGATCGTGCACCTGAATCCGCAAGGATTCGAGCCGCTCGGACTGAACCCCGTCATCAACTGCCTGCTGCGCATGCTGTTCGCGTTCATCGGTGTGTGGGGCTTCTCCGTGATGTTCAATTCCCCGCAGCGCATGTGCCTCGTCGCCGCCACCATCGGCGCCATCACCGATACTTTGCGATTGGAAATCGTCGACTTGGGCGTGCCCGCGGAAGCCGGCGCGTTCATCGGCGCGTTCCTTGCCGGTCTGCTCGCCTCCGCATGGCGTTCGGCGGTGCGTCACGGCCTGCTTGCTCCGCATTTGGGATATCCGCGCATCTGCCTGACGGTTCCGTCTATTGTGATCATGGTGCCCGGTTTGTATATGTACCAGGCCATGTTCCACCTCGGCCAGTTCGATACGCTGAACGCGCTCGATTGGGCGTTCCGTGCGTTCATGGTGATCATCTGCCTGCCAATCGGCCTGGCGATGGCACGAGTAGTGACCGATAAATCCTGGCGCTACGACATTTAATAACCTGCAGAAGGGTAAAAACACTTGGTAACCAAAGATTTCTGGGTGCTGCTGGCCATGGTCTTGTACTTCGCGGCCATGCTGACCATCGGCTTCGTCTACTCCAAGAGGTCCAATTCCTCCACCAAACAGTATTTCGCGGGTGGGCGTGGCGTCGGACCGTGGCTGACGGCATTGAGCGCGGAAGCCTCCGACATGAGCGGCTGGCTGCTTATGGGCCTGCCGGGCGTCGCCTACTTCACCGGCGCGGCCGACCCGATGTGGACGGCCATCGGTCTGGCGCTTGGTACTTACCTCAACTGGAAACTCGTCGCACGCCGTCTGCGCCGCTACTCCGTGGTGGCCGGCGACGCGATCACCATTCCCGACTTCTTCTCCAAGCGCTTCCATGACGATCGCAATATCGTATCCACCATCGCTGCGCTCATCATCCTCGTATTCTTCTGCGTGTACGTCGGCAGCTGCTTCGTGACCGTCGGCAAACTCTTCTCCACGCTGTTCGGCTGGGACTACCACCTGACCATGGTGATCGGCGCCGCCATCGTGTTCGCGTACACCATCATCGGCGGCTATCTGTCCGTGGTCGTGACCGACTTCATCCAGGGCCTGCTCATGTTCTTCGCGCTGGCCGTGGTGTTCATCGGCTCCGTGGCGTCCGCCGGCGGCATCGACAACACCGTCGCCTTCCTCAAGGGCATTCCGGGATTCCTCGACGGCACGCATGTGGCCACGCCGATCCTCAACGACGCCGGCGAGCAGATCGTCAAGGCCGGACAGGCCATGTTCGGCGCGCCCGCCGACTACGGCATCATCACCATCATCTCCATGCTCGCGTGGGGCCTGGGCTACTTCGGCATGCCGCAGGTGCTCGTGCGGTTCCTGTCCATCCGCAGTTCCGAGGAAATCAAGAAATCCCGCATCATCGCAACCACGTGGTGCGTGATCTCGCTGGCGTGCGGCGTGTGCATCGGCCTGGTCGGCCGTGCCATGATGCCGACGCAGTTCGCCACGCAGGCGGCCGCGGAGAACATCTTCATCGTGGTGTCGCAGGCGCTGCTGCCGAGCTTCATGTGCGGCATCGTCGTGTCCGGCATCTTCGCCGCGTCCATGAGCTCCTCGTCCTCGTACATGATCATCGGCGCCTCGGCCGTCGGCGAGAACATCTTCCGCGGACTGCTGCACCGCAAGGCCACCGACCGCCAGGTGATGATGGTGGCGCGCATCACGCTGCTCGTCATGTTCATCTTCGGCATCGTGGTGGCGTTCGACCAGAACTCCTCGATCTTCCAAGTGGTCTCGTACGCGTGGGCCGGCCTCGGCGCATCCTTCGGGCCGCTGATGCTCACCTCGCTGTACTGGAGGCGCACCAACAAGTACGGCGCGATCGCGGGCATGCTGTCCGGCACGGCCACCGTGCTCATCTGGCACAACCTCGTCAAGCCGCTCGGTGGCATCTTCGCCATCTACGAGCTGCTGCCGGCGTTCATCGTCTCGCTGCTGTTCATCGTGGTGGTCTCGCTGCTCACGCCCGCGCCAAGCGCGGAAGTGCTGCACGAATTCGACCACTATCTCGACGATCCGGACGACCGCCACGTGGACGACGACCTCGTGGCCGCCGAAATCGCCGCAGGGGAGAAGCGCTCGCAGATCTGAATCGCCCCGCGGTGGGTGTTGCACCTCCTGCAACGCCGAAGGTCGGCCTTTGGTGCCATGTCGCTTGTTTATGGCAGATTCCGACAACAGGGAAATGTCAAGTGGCTTGTTTGTGGCACCTGATTCAGGAAACCCCGTGTATGTCCATTGGAATTCCGACGGACATACACGGGGTTTCCCGTTTTCCATGCCACAAATAAGCCACCTAGCAGAACGGTAGCCTCTGAATCTGCCATGAATAAGCGGATTGGCCGTGCTCCCGGAGGAACACGGCCAATCCGCTAACGCGTCAGGATGCCGATTGCAAACTTAGTAGCGCATGCCCATGGCGTCGCGCACCTGCTCCAGCGTCTCGTTGGCGATGGCATTGGCCTTCTTGTTGCCCTCGGCGAGCACGTCACGCACGTAATCCATATCTTTGGCCAGCTCGGCGCGGCGTTCGCGCATCGGGGCAAGGAAGTTGTTCACGGATTCAACCACGTACATCTTCAGTGCGCCCGCGCCGGAATCACCGATCTCCTCGGCGATTTCCTTCGGGTCGCGGCCGGTGGTCAGCGCCGCGGTGGTCAGCAGTGCGGAGACCTCCGGACGGTTGATCGGATCGAAGGTGATCTTGCGTTCGGAATCGGTGCGGCTCTTCTTGATGAGCTTGGCGGTCTCCGCTGCGGTGGCGCTCAGCATGATGGAGTTGCCACGGGATTTGCTCATCTTCTGGCCGTCGAGGCCCGGAATCTCCGGCGCATCGGACAGGATGGCGTCAGGCTCCGGGAACACCGGGTTCTTCTTGGCGTAACGCTCGTTGAAGCGGCGGGCGATGGTGCGGGTCAATTCGATGTGCGGCAGCTGATCCTTGCCCACCGGCACGATATTGCCCTTGCAGAACAGGATGTCGCAGGCCTGATGGACCGGGTAGGTCAGCAGCAGGCCGGTCAGTGCGTGGCCGGAAGCCTCCATCTCGGCTTTGACGGTCGGATTGCGGTGCAGTTCGGACTCGGTGACGAGCGACAGGAACGGCAGCATGAGCTGGTTTTCGGCCGGCACGGAGGAGTGCGTGTAGATCATGGTCTTTTCCGGATCGATGCCGGCGGCCATGTAGTCGAGGATCAGGTTGAGCACGTTGTCCTGGATGTGCTCGGTGGTGTCACGGTCGGTGATCACCTGATAGTCGGCGATGATGATGTTGGTGTGCACGCCCTTGTTCTGCATCTCCACGCGGCTGCGCAGCGTGCCGAAGTAATGGCCCATGTGCAGGCGGCCCGTCGGACGGTCGCCGGTGAGCATGGTGAACTTGCCCGGATTCTTTTCGATTGCGGCGAGGGTTTCATCGGAACGCTTCTTTGCGGCGAGGAAGCTCGCGCTCATTTCATTGCCGACAGCAGTGATCTGCTGCTCCTGGGTTTCGTCCGTCATACGTGTCCTTTTCTTAAGAAAATCAACGATTTTATCGTAAAAGTCTGAGCCGACAACGAAATAGTGCGCAATAAGTGGTACTCTCTTGTTTGATGAATTGATAGCACAGTAATTTCAGGGGGTCAGATGGGCCGCGGACGTCAGAAAGCCAAACAGCAGAAAATAGCCCGAAAGCTCAAGTACCTGACCACCGACACCGATTACGATGAGCTTGCCAAGGAGCTCGGTGCGCAGGAGCCCGGTTCTGGTTCCTTCGACCCGTTTGCCGATATCGAAGCCAAGTATTCTCACGATGTGGACGCCGAAGATGAGACCGTTGGGGACGGCCAAACGTCTTCCGATTCCGCCGATGACCTTGACGAATACGCCAAGTGGGCCGCGGAAGCCGCGGCGAAGGCCACGAGTGGCGAGTTTCCGGCGGCGAAGGCCGCGCCGAAGCCGCACAAGCCCATCCCGATGCCGGTGCCCAGCGCGCTGAAGCCGAAGAAGCGGGACTGACTGCACAGATTTTTTTCAACGAATGGCCCGTGGTTTCGACCACGAGCCATTTTTTATTATTTCGATTGCGATTGTCGGGCGATTGTCGTGCTCGTCCCGCCAACCATCGCCGGTCGCGCCGCGCCGCGACCTATTCCTATGCCAGCGGCAGCAACCCGCTCAGATCGTCGCGTTCGCCGACGGCGGTGATGCGCCCGGCGTCCTTTTCCTCGCCCCAGCTGGTGATGCCGGTGGCGAGCCTCATCCACACGTCGGGGTCCAGTTCGATGACGTCCGGCGGCGTGAGATTGTGCGGATCGGACGCCGGCCCGTCGAGGATCTTGATGGCGCCCCACGGTGCCACGCGCACCTCCACGCCTTCGCCCGGAGCCTTCTTTTCCAGCAGGTATAGCGAGTAGCGCACCGCCATCGCCCACAGCTGGCGCGGCAGACGCGGCGAGAAGTTGAGCCGGAAATCGAAAGCGGCGTCGTCATCGGCCGGCAGCTGCTCGCTGAAAATGTTGTGCGCCGCGTCCTGCCACTGTTCGAAGGCGGCGCGTCCTTTGCCCAAGTCTTGTTCTCGTATGACAGCCATACCGGTATTGTGCAGCCCGCAAACGACTATGATGGGACTTTGCAAACGATGTAGTCGTAACTAAATAGGGGTTTGAGGGGCGATTTTCCTGCGATTGTGGTGCCCTCGCTTAATGGGCGCCATACGTTGCGTTGCAGTTTTTGCAATGTTTTTTGCAAACGAATGCCGGCTTACGATTGTTAGGAATTTCGTCTTTTTATGATTACGTAGTATGCTGTACATGAGAACGTATGCATGATGTTACTTAGTGTTCATGCGGCCGCAAATGCAAGGACGCTGAAGTAAGGCATAATGTTCCTGGAGAGTATCCGTCAAAGGGAGTCAATCAATGACTGAAATTACCGCACCGAAGTCCGCGGTCACCGCGGAACAGTTCGCTGACGAGATTCGTGAGCAGCTGAAGTACACCCAGGGCGTCACCGTCGAGCAGGCCAAGCCGGCCGACGTGTACGTTGCCGCGTCCGCCGCAGTGCGTCGCCATCTCGTGGATTCCTGGATGAAGACCCAGGCCGACATGGTCAACGGCAACACCAAGGCCGTGGGCTACCTGTCCGCTGAGTTCCTCATGGGCAAGCAGCTCGAGAACGCGCTGCTCAACGCCGGCCTGACCGACCAGTTCAACAAGGCCGTCAAGGACCTCGGATTCTCCGCCCAGGAAATCATCGACGCCGAATACGAGCCGGGCCTCGGCAATGGTGGTCTGGGTCGTCTGGCCGCCTGCTTCATCGACTCCCTCGCCTCCCTTGGCGTGCCGGCGTTCGGTTACGGCATCCAGTACAAGTACGGCATCTTCAAGCAGGAATTCGACGAGAACGGCAAGCAGATCGAGACCCCGGATTACTGGCTGGCCAACGAAGAGCCGTGGGGCCACATCGATTACAACCGCGACCAGAAGGTCTCCTTCGGCGGCGAAGTCGTCGAAGAGAACGGCAAGAAGGTTTGGAAGCCGGCTTGGTCCGTGCGCGCCGTCCCGGTCGACTACATGGTTCCGGGCTACGCCTCCGGCCGTGTGAACACCCTGCGTCTGTGGACCGCCAAGAGCTACGACGAGTTCGATCTGCTCACCTTCAACAAGTCCGAGTATCTGGACGCCGTCAAGCCGCAGGTCGAGGCTGAGAACATCTCCAAGATCCTGTATCCGGAAGACTCCACCCCGCAGGGCAAGGCTCTGCGCCTCGAGCAGCAGTACTTCTTCGTGTCCGCCTCCATCCACGACGCCATCCGCGTCTTCTACCCGGGCCAGGACAAGCCGGATCTGACCACCTTCGCGGACAAGATCACCTTCCAGCTCAACGACACCCACCCGGTCATCGGCATTCCGGAGCTCATGCGCGTCCTCATGGACGAGTACGGCTACGATTGGGACACCGCTTGGAAGATCACCAACAAGACCTTCAACTACACCTGCCACACCCTGCTTCCGGAAGCCCTGGAAGTGTGGCCGTCCAAGCTCATCGGCGAACTTCTGCCGCGTCACCTCGAGATCATCGAGAGGATCAACGACCAGTTCGAGGCCGAGCTCAAGGCCAAGGGCGTTGACGAGGCCACCATCAAGGACATGGCCATCTACACCGGCGACTCCGTGCGCATGGCGTTCCTGGCCTCCTACGGCGGCTCCCACGTCAACGGCGTGGCCGAGCTGCACTCCCAGCTGCTCAAGGACGTCACCCTGAAGAACTTCTCCGACGTCTACCCGGACAAGTTCACCAACGTGACCAACGGCGTGACCCCTCGCCGCTTCATCAAGCTGGCCAACCCGCGTCTGTCCGACGTCATCACCGAAGGCCTCGGCACCGACAAGTGGCTGTCCGACCTCGAGCTGCTCAAGGGCCTCATCCCGCTGGCCGACGATGACGAGTTCGTCAAGAAGTTCGCCGCCGTCAAGCAGGCCAACAAGGTCGACTTCTCCAACTTCGCCAAGCGCAAGTACGGCTTCGACATCGACCCGAACACCATGATCAACACCATGGTCAAGCGTCTGCACGAGTACAAGCGCCAGGCCCTGAAGATCCTGTCCGTCATCGCCGACTACGCCGACATCAAGTCCGGCAAGGTCTCCGCCGACGACATCATGCCGCGCACCATCGTGTTCGGCGCCAAGGCCGCTCCGGGCTACTACCTGGCCAAGCAGACCATCCAGCTGATCAACAACGTCGCCCGCGTCATCAACAACGACCCGGACGTCAAGGGCAAGCTGAACGTCTACTTCCCGTGGAACTACAACATCGAGCTGGCCATGAACCTCATCCCGGCCACCGACCTCGACGAGCAGATCTCCCAGGCCGGCAAGGAAGCCTCCGGCACCGGCAACATGAAGTTCGCCCTCAACGGCGCTCTGACCGTCGGCACCCTCGATGGCGCCAACGTCGAGATCCGTGAGCGCGTGGGCGCCGAGAACTTCTTCCTGTTCGGCATGACCGAGCCGGAAGTCTCCGCGCTGTACGCCAAGGGCTACGACACCAAGGGTCTGTCCCGCGAGTACTACGAGAAGGACCCGCAGCTCAAGGCCGCCATCGATATGGTTGCCGACGGCACCTTCTCCGACGGCGACAAGGACACCTACAAGGACCTCGTCAACGATTGGCTGAACAAGGATTACTTCATGACGCTCGCCGACTTCCGCGCGTACATGGACATCCAGGCCCAGATCGAGGAAACCTACCGCGATCCGATGAAGTGGAGCCGCATGGCCGTGCTCAACGTGGCCAACTCCGGCTACTTCAGCTCCGACCGCTCCATCGAGGATTACCTCGAGCGCATCTGGCACACCGGTCCGCTCAAGTGATTATGAAGCGGTCATGAAACGTCGCCGGCATCGCCGACGTACGCATGATCGCTTCCGTTCCGTCCGTTTCGCAATGGGCGGATAGTGATGACGACGAAGGCCCTTGGGATTTTCCAAGGGCCTTTTCGTATGTTTTTCGCATGTCCGATTGCGTATGCCGGTAGTGCCCGGACGTACGTGGCAATACAGTGACAGTACGACGGAAGGCCGCAAGTCAATCGCAATCGCAAAAGCAAAAGAAAAACCCTGTATCGCAAGATACAGGGCGAAGCAACAAACCCAACGCGGCATAGGTGTGCCGGGAAAGGCGAAATCAGGCGGCTTCCGGCTCAGCGGCAGGAGCGGCGGCAGTGGCGTCGGCCTCCGGCTCGGCGTCCTTGGTCAGGCCCAGGTCGACCGGCGAGGAGCTGTTCTCCCACGGTTCCTCCCACGGGTCATAGTCGGGATTCTGCTGCTTGTAGATGTACAGACCGACGACGCCAGCAAGCAAAGCTCCGAAGAGCAGTGCGAAGAACTTCCAACCGTTAGAAGACTTGTTCTCCATGACGGCTCCTTTCAAGGTTTCCAAACACTGGCTGACCTGCTCGTTCAAGCCAGCTCTGTTCCCTATCTTAATTCGTGGAATGTGTCGATTGGGTGGATTTACGCGCCGGAAAATACCGCATGTGCCGGTAGTGTTGAGCTATGGCATACCAACGATTCAGTCTGTTTCCCGATTCCCCATCGTTCAAGGATCTGTTCTCCGCCCGATCGCTGCGATACCGGTGGCGCAACGGCGACCCGGTCATCACCACCGCCATCATGGCGATCTGCATTGTGGTGTGGACCATCGAAGCGGTTCTCTTCCTCGTCTGGCCCGAAGGCGGCAACGCGTTCGTGAACGCCGGCATGCTGCTGCCCGCCACGGCCGTCCGGCACCCGTGGACCTTCATCACCTCGATGTTCCTGCACCAGCCGACCTCGCTGTGGCACATCCTGTTCAACATGCTTACTTTGTGGTGCGTGGGGCCCGTGCTGGAACGCATGATGGGGCATTGGCCGTATCTTGCGCTGTACCTGCTGTCCGGATTGGGCGGCGGCGCCGGACTGATGGTGTGGGCCGTGTGCTCGCCGTCGGGATGGATGACCGCCGCATATGGCGCGTCCGGCGCGCTGTTCGGCCTGTTCGCCGCGATTCTGGTGGTGTACAGGAGAATAGGCATCGATATTCGTTCGATGCTGATTTGGATGCTGATCAACTTCCTGATGCCGGTGATCACGCCGGGCATTGCATGGCAGGCGCATGTCGGCGGATTCATCGTCGGCGGCGTGCTTGCGTGGCTGCTGGTCACCGGCCTGCATGCGTTCCGCGGCAAAAGCCTGACGTGGCGCACCACGGTGTACGGCATCACGGTGTTCGTGGTGGTCGTGGCGATCATCGTGGGATGCAACGCCGGCAATCCGCTGATGCATATGTTACTTCTGTACCAGTAATGCGGGAACTACACACATGTAGTTTTCCACATCCGTGGATAACTTTGTGGATAAGTGAGGTCAAACTTGTGGGTAAGTCGGGGATAACGTGGTGGATTATCCACAAGGATATTCACAAAATGGCGGAACATAAGGAATTTCCTATGTGAAAATTGTGGATAACCGATATCCACACCCCACAAAAATGGGGAAAATCGCCGCCGATATTTCGTGGTGCGACGTTGACTCAGGCACAAAATATGGGCGTTATCCACATTCATCCACATTTGTCCACTTGTTATCCACAGGAAAGATAAGATGACGAAGGCAATCGACAAGGACGCAATACCGATGCGCCACGGACGCAGGATACGCGTGCGACGATATGCGTGCGACATGGCAGATACTTGCGAAGAAGGGGAGAGGAACCATGAGTGACGGACCACTGCTCAACGACGTGACGCGCGCCTTCGCCGAGGCGCATCGCAATGAAGACGTGCGTGACCTGGCGCTCAAAACCAAACGGACGGCGGACCTCGACCTGCCGGCCGCGCTCGACCAGATCGCGGGCTGGCAAATCGCCCGCAACAAACTGCCGCAATGGGCCGCCTGCGCGGATATCGTCTATCCCGCGCATATTTCCATGGAACAGTGCTCATCGCAGTTCACAGCGCAATACAAGGCCGAAATCGCCCGGCGTCTGTTGCGATCTCTGCCGCAATCGGCGGGACAGACGGCCAACGACGCGACCATGACGGACCTGACAGGCGGATTCGGCGTCGATTTCTCATATCTCGCCCGCGGATTCGGTCACGCCACGTACGTGGAACGCCAATCGCATCTATGCGAACTGGCCGCGCACAATATGGCGGCGCTGGGCCTCACGCAAGCACAGGTGGTGTGCGGCGACGGCGTCGAATACCTACGTGCGATGGAGCCGGTACAACTGATCTACATCGACCCGGCCCGCCGCGACGAGCACGGCGCCCGCACCTACGCGATCGAGGACTGCACGCCCGACGTGCTGGCGCTGCGCGATCTGCTGCTGGCTAAGGCACGATATGTGATGATCAAACTGTCGCCGATGCTCGACTGGCGCAAGGCGGTCGACGATTTCGCGGGCACTGTGGCCGAAGTGCACATCGTCTCCACCGGCAACGAATGCAAGGAACTGCTGCTGGTACTGGGACGGCCGGCGCAAGTGGATGCGCGCGACGGCGTGGATGGCGCGGGTTCGCACCGGCGCCCTGCGGCGCACGCACACATGGGGCAGATGGATATACGGGCAAGACAGACAAGCAACGACAAGACGCCATTGGCACGCACGCGCGT
>ERZ1027010.190-NODE-190-length-23985-cov-8.433640_pt1 | contig 23985 bp, 17 predicted proteins | sample MGYA00519448_ERZ1027010 | MGnify/ENA primary metagenome ERZ1027010 (study PRJEB26926, sample SAMN06164694) | human gut metagenome | biome: ENVO:00009003; feature: ENVO:2100002; material: ENVO:00002003 | host: Homo sapiens | place: USA | collected 2012 ... | reverse complement strand
CAAAACGGTAAGCGGTTTCAACTCAAAGGGTTGGTCAATTACAAGAAAATAGTATTTTAATCAGAAATCCCGACAGGTTTTGTGCTGTCGGGATTTTTGCTTGTTTTTACCATTGAAAAGACTGAATAATAATGTTATAATAAATCCGAATATCGGAAATTGTGAATAACTTTATCGAAAATGGGAGATGAAAACTAAAAATGGCAATAAAGGTAACGCTCCTTACACACACACCTAACCCTGAACAGACGGTTGCAATGGCGGCAAAGCTTTGCTACTCACCGTCAGGGATTGAAGATATAAGAGAAGGTCTTGACGAGGAAAAAACGTCCTCATTTATTGATATGCTTGCAAGCCTCGGTCATGCAAGTCCGACCGAACACGCATATTTTACATTCGGCATTGAGGGCATTTCAAGAGCCTGCTCACACCAGCTTGTCCGCCACAGAATTGCATCCTACAGTCAGCAGTCACAGCGCTATGTTGACGGCACAAGGTTTGACTTTGTAACTCCGCCCGAGATTGCAAAGAACGAAAAGGCTCTTGCCGCTTATGAAAAGGCTCTCAAGGTTGAGGCTGACGCTTACAAGGAAATCAGAGATGCGCTTGCTGTCGGTTACATCAACGAGAAGTGTCCCGATAAATACAGCGGAACTGATGAAGAAATTATCAATGCCTACAAGGCTGACGACAAAAAATCCTGCAATGCTTTCATCAAGAAAGCCAATGAGGACGCAAGATTTATTCTTCCGAATGCATCGACAACAAAAATTGTCTGCACTTTCAATGCAAGAAGCTTGCAGAACTTTTTTGCACACCGTTGCTGCAACAGAGCGCAGTGGGAAATTCGTGAGGTTGCCGAACAGATGCTTTTGCAATGTCTTGAGGTTGCTCCGCATCTTTTCAAAAACTGCGGCCCGTCATGCCTGTTCGGACCATGCCCCGAGGGCAATATGTGTTGCGGAAAGCAAAAGGAAATGCGTCAGAAATACGGCAGAGAAAAGTAAGGTATATATATGAAAAGCAAAATTATTGTTATTGAGGGACTTGACGGCAGCGGAAAAGCTACGCAGACAAAGATTTTGTGCGAAAAAATTTCCGCTCTCGGCAAAAAGGTCACAAAGCTTGAATTTCCGAATTATGAAAGTCCTGCCGCCGCTCCCGTGAAGATGTATCTTGACGGCAAATTCGGCGACAAGCCCGATGATGTCAATGCCTATGCGGCGAGTGCATTTTATGCGGTTGACCGTGTTGCAAGCTATCTTCAGTTTTGGAAAAAGGAATGTGACAACGGCGGTGTGATTTTAAGCGACCGCTATGTGACTTCAAATATAATTTATCAGATGTCCAAACTCCCGAAAGAGGAGTGGAACAGCTTTATTGATTGGCTGAACGATTTTGAATACGAAAAGCTCGGGATTCCGAAACCCGACCTTGTAATCTACCTTGATGTTGAACCCGAGGTTTCGCAGAAGCTTATAGAAAAACGCTACGGCGGTGACAACAGCAAGAAAGATTTGCATGAGAAAAATCTCCGTTTCCTTCTTGACTGTCGAAAAAGTGCAGTTTATGCCGCTAAAAAATGCGGCTGGAAGGTTATTAATTGCTGTGAAAACGGAGAAATTAAGAGTATAGAAAAAATATCGGAAGAGATAGAGAGGGTAGCGGCTGAAATTTATGCTGAGCTTTAAAAAAATTGAGCAAAGTGACATAAACGAACTTAAAAAATACTACGATTATGATGAGTGCATGGGTTGCGATACCAACCTTTTGAACGCTTATCTTTGGCGAAACGAATACAATATTAAATTTGCTTTTTATGATGATACAATTGTCAAGGTGTATTGTAATCCCGACGAGTCTGTCTGGGGTTACTGTATGCCTACAGGCAAAAATATAAAGGGTGCGCTTGAAGAGGTTTTCAAAGATGCCGAGGAGAGAAACAGCAATTTGCAAATTGTTATGCTGACAAACGGCAATCGTGCAATGCTTGAAACAATGTTTCCCGATAAATTTGATTATGTCCGTTCACCCGAAAATCAGGATTACATCTACACTTCCCGTGACCTTGCAACCCTTGCGGGCAAAAGGTTTCACGCAAAGCGTAACCACATTTCAAAATTTTACAGAACCTACACCGATACCCGTTTTGAAACTCTGTCGGATTCAAACATTCCCGATGCATTAACGGTTGCAAAACTGTGGTGTGCGGAAAATGACACCGATCCCGAAGCTTCAAGCGAAATTACGGCAATCAGGGAAATGTGCGATCTCAAAGACGAATATAATGTCAAGGGCGCTGTACTGTATGTTGACTCAAAGCCTGTTGCCATGACTCTCGGAAGTGAAATTTCACCCAAGGTGTATGACATCAACTTTGAAAAGGCACTTCGTGAATATGACGGTGTTTATGCCGTAATCAACAACGAATTTGCCAAAACTCTTACGCAGTATGAGTATATAAACCGTGAGGAAGATATGGGACTTGAGGGACTCAAAAAGTCTAAACTTTCATACAATCCCGTTATTATCCTCGACCGCTGGAATGCAATACCGAAAAAACGATGAAAACGATATTTCGCAAAACTGAAAAATCCGATACCGAAAGCCTAAAAAAGCTGTGGCTCTCGTGTTTTGACGAGGATGTAACTGCCGTCAATCTGATTTTTGACAGCGACCTTTTTGACGGCTGCTGTGCCGTTGTTGACGATAGAATCGTTTCGGCTCTTTACCTTGTAAAAGGTACGCTTAACGGCGAGAAATCGCATTATCTTTGCGGTGCGTCAACCGATAAATCTTTCCGTGGCAACGGGATAATGTCAAGGCTGATTGATTTTGCACTTAATGACGCAAAGAATAACGGTGATGTCTATTCTCTGCTTTTTCCTGCAAATGACGGCTTGTACGGCTTTTACGCAAAGCTCGGATATGCTCAGAGCTGCACCGTAAAAAGCCGTGAAATTTCAAGGCAAACGCTTGAAAGTTTTGCAGAGAAGGGCTTGAATATCGGCTGTTCAAAAGAAAATTCTTTCATATACGGTGAGAATTTTTTTGAATTTGCAAAGTCCTATTATGAGATTTACGGCTCAAAGGTGATCAATAAGAATGACTGCTTTGCCGTATTTGATGAAAACGAAAATACTGCCGATGTTTTTTACTCGGCTTATAAAAATATAAACGAACTTTCCGCACTTTTGCTTGAAAATACAAAATCAGAAAGGTTTGTGTTTACGGGCAAATCCGACAACGCTCTTTTTGAAAACTGTAGGTTACAAAAATGCGGAATGATTAAATCACTCGACAAAAACCATAAAATTCCCGACGATGTCTATATCGGGATTACTCTTTCCTGAAAGGAAGTTTACTATGTTCTATGTATTTCTTGCAGAAGGCTTTGAAGAAACAGAGGCGCTTGCCCCCGTTGATGTAATGCGCAGGGCAAAGCTTGATGTTAAAACAGTCGGTGTAACAGGCGAATGTGTTACAAGCTCACACGGTGTGCCTGTAAAAGCCGATATCACAATTGACAGTATTGACCTTGACGATGTTCAGGGTGTTGTACTCCCCGGCGGTATGCCCGGAACTCTCAATCTTGAGGCAAACGAAAAGGTTCTTGAGGCTGTTAAGTATAGCTGTGAGAACGGCAAAATCGTTGCCGCAATCTGTGCCGCTCCGTCAATTCTCGGTCACCTCGGAATCCTTGACGGCAAAAAGGCAACCTGTTTCCCCGGCTTTGAAAAGGAGCTCAAGGGTGCAGACTATACAGGCACTCACACCGTAACGGACGGCAATATTATTACCGCAAAGGGCGCAGGCTGTGCAATTGAATTTGGTCACGCAATTGTTTCTCTCGCAGTATCAAAGGATGCCGCCGACAAGGTTATCGGTGATATGCAATGCCTGTAAAAAATGTCCGTGAGCTGAAAAGTCAGCTCCGTGCAAAATATAAAAAAATCCGCAAAAGCTGTCCTCCCGAAAAGAAACAGCAGCTTGACCTTGCCTTGCAGAACGCTTTTCTGGCAAGTGAGGAATACAAAAGCTGCGATGTGCTTTTTGCCTTTGCTTCATCACCGATTGAGGTTGACACCTCGCTTATCCTTGAAACAACGCTGAAAGACGGCAAAAAACTTGCTCTGCCAAGGTGCAGGAATAATTTCGGTGAAATGGATTTTTACCTTGTGACCTCACTTTCTCAGCTTGAAAAGGGTGCGTTTTCAATTATGGAACCAAACCCCGAGGTTTGTGAAAAGTACGAGGATTTCTCACACGGACTCTGCCTTGTTCCGGGACTTTGCTTTGATACGCAGGGATTCCGCCTTGGATTCGGCAAGGGTTACTATGACAGATTTTTGCAGAGCTTTTCGGGAACGAGCGTTGGTCTTTGCTACTCCAAATGTATGGAGCATACTCTGCCCTCGGGAGTGTTTGACCGCCCCGTTGACGCCGTGATTACCGAAAAATATACCAACCGAACAAATAACGAGTTTGTAAAGGAATGATACATTATGAACCCTGATAATTTTAATATGAGCGAACAGGAGCTTAACGCTCAGCGCCGAAGAAGAGCCGAAAACTTTAAGCTCAACATTGACGAAACCGAGTATGAGGACGAAAATATGTACGGTGAAACAGAAGGCGAGCCGTCAAACCTCAATTCATACAGCGGTCAGGATGTTCGAAAGCAGATGGCGAGAGAGTCAAAGCATGTTCTTAAGCAGAAGAAAAGGGAAGAAAAAAAGACTCTTAAAGCGAAAAATAAGCATAACCGCAGAATTTTCCGTGTTATGTGGATAATCTCAATTCTAATTGTCGGAGCAATGGCGGCTGTATATATGATAACAGGTATGAACGATTTGCTTGCCGTGAACAGAACCGATTCTTCAACAGTCAAAATTGAGATTCCCGAAAATCCAACGGTTGACGATGTTGCAAAGGTGCTTGCCGACAACAAGATAATAGGCGAACCGTCATACTTTAAGCTCTTTGTCAATGTCACAAAGTCATCCGATGATTTTACTCAGGGTACATATGAAATCCGCAAGAATATGGACTATGAGGCAATCGTCAATTTTCTTTCAAGCAACAACAACAGAACCGACACGGTTTCTGTTACAATTACCGAGGGTGAGAGCGTTCTTGAAATTGCCGACACTCTTAAAAAGAACGGTGCTTTGGGTGACAGGGATGAGTTCCTTTCATTGTGCAATTCCGACAAATTTGACGGCGATTTTGATTTTATCAAGGCTGAAACAAATGCGGACAAGCGTTACTACAAGCTTGAGGGTTATCTCTATCCCGATACCTACGAATTCTACAGAAACGAAAATGCAGAGTCCGTAATCTACAAGCTTCTTAATAACTACGAAACAAAGATAAACGAAAAGCAGACTGTTGATGGCTATTCAAAGAAAACAACAGTTTTGAAAATGGTTGAGGAGAGCGATACAAAGTATTCGCTTGATCAGGTTATGACAATTGCGTCAATCATTCAGGCAGAGGCGGCTGACAAAGAGGATATGTACTACATCTCATCAATTCTTCACAACCGTCTTACAGCTGACAGCAGTGCCGGTGTGTCAAACCTCGGTCTTGATTCAACAAAGTTCTATCCGTACAGAAGCCTTGAAGATGTTCCCGAAAATGACAGAAGTACATACAAGAGCAGATACGACACATATGACAAAAAGGGACTCCCATACGGTCCAATCTGCAATCCGGGTATGGACGCAATAATTGCCGCACTCAATCCGAACAGCTCGGATTATTACTTCTTCTGTCATGACAGCAAGGGACAGGCTTATTACGCATCAACACTTGAACAGCAAAATGCAAATATGGAGTATATTAAAAGCTATGATAACTAATTTTGAAAAACCCGAAATTTTATCGCCGGCAGGTGATATGGATTGCCTTAAATCTGCATTAAATTTTGGCGCAGACGCAGTTTTTCTTGCAGGAAAAATGTTCGGAATGCGTTCCGCACCGCAGAATTTTGATAACGATCAGCTGAAAACTGCCTGTGACCTTGCACATAAAAAGGGAGCAAGAATCCATGTAACCTGCAACACACTTCCACGCAATAATGAAATTCCTCATCTTCAGGAATTTATGGAGAATGCTCAGGCTTGCGGAGTTGATGCGTTCATAATTGCCGACCTCGGTGTTTTTGAGGCGGCTAAAAAGTATGCGCCAAAGGTTCAGCGCCACATTTCGACTCAGGCAGGAGTAACAAACTATGCGGCGGCAAATGTGCTTTACAATATGGGTGCGTCAAGAGTTGTGCTTGCAAGGGAAATTCCGCTTGATGAAATTGCCGAAATGCGTGCAAAAGTTCCGAAAGAGCTTGAAATCGAATGCTTTGTACACGGTGCAATGTGCGTTTCATTCTCGGGCAGGTGCCTTATTTCAAGCTATATGACAGGCAGAGATGCGAACCACGGCGACTGTGCTCAGCCGTGCCGATGGAAGTATCATCTTTATGAAGAAAACCGTCAGGGACAGTATTTCCCCGTTGAAGAAACAGGCGACGGCACATATCTTTATAATTCCAGAGATCTCTGTATGATTGAGCATATCCCTGAGCTTGTAAAGGCAGGTGTTTCAAGCTTTAAAATTGAGGGCAGAGCAAAGTCGGCTTACTATGTCGCTGTTACAACAAACGCTTACCGCCACGCTGTTGACGATTATTTTGCAGAGGGTGACGGTTATGTTCTCAAACCGTGGATAAGGGAAGAGCTTGAAAAAATCAGCCACCGTGAGTACAACACAGGCTTCTATTTCGGCAGAGAACCCGGTCAGGTTACGGGCAACGGAGGATATATCCGTCATTATGACAATGTTGCGTTGTGCGAAGAGCTTATTGACGACACAACCGCAGTAATCACTCAACGCAACAAATTCTATGTGGGCGACACACTCGATGTGCTTCCGCCAAGCGGAGTGCCGTTTGAAATCAAGTGTGAGTCGCTTACAACTGACGATGGCATGCCCGTTGAAAGTGCGCCGCACCCGATGCAAAGACTCACAATGAAGTGCAGTGCCCCCGTTCCGTCAGGCTCGGTTATCAGAAAAAAGCGTGACTAATCCCAAATTTTGCTATTGACAACACAAAGAAACAGTTTTATAATCTAAGTACTGATGTTCCCCACCTTAAAAACGGTGGGGAACAATTCAGCCTTTCAGCGTGAGCAAATCTCTCGCTGAAATACTGAGGAGCTGACGCTCCTATGCACTTGATTGCAATCTGTCGCAAACTCTGCTCCTTGCAAGCAAAGCAGAGTGTTGCTCCGATTTAAATTATTTGCTACAATTGAATTACAATATTCGGCTGTGACGGGATTAACCGAGGCGTCAGCATTTCAGAGAGAAAGCCGTTTGGTGCAAGGCTTTTATGTAAGGCTTCGGTACGCTGCCCCTGAGCTCTGTGTGATTAAGCACAGCGTATTTCTGCGTTAAGGAAATGTAATCTATATGACGATTACTCAAAGCGGACGCTTGTCGTCAATTTGGGTGGTACCGCAGGATATTCCTGTCCCATTGTATTTTTATACAATGGGATTTTTTATTTTGCTCGGTTGCATACTTTAAACAAATTTGAACGAATATTGTATTCCCCTGTGAATTTGTATAAGGAGAGATTTTTTATGAAGTGGACAGGACTTAACGAATTAAGAGAAAAGTTTCTTGAATTTTTTGAATCAAAGGGTTGTTTAAGACTCCCCAGCTTTTCGCTTGTTCCAAAGGACGACAACAGCCTTCTGCTCATCAACAGCGGTATGGCTCCTATGAAAAAATATTTTACAGGTGAGGTAACACCTCCCCGCAAGCGTGTTACAACCTGTCAGAAATGTATCCGTACTCCCGACATTGAGCGTGTCGGCATCACAGCCCGTCACGGTACATTTTTTGAGATGCTCGGTAACTTCTCGTTCGGTGACTATTTTAAGCACGAGGCTACAGCATGGGCATGGGAATTTTTCACAAAGGTTCTTGAAATGCCTCCCGAAAAGCTCTATGTTTCAATCTATGAGGACGATGACGAGGCTTTTGACATCTGGACAAAGGAAGTCGGCGTTGATCCGTCACATATGGTAAGACTCGGCAAGGAAGACAACTTCTGGGAACACGGTTCAGGCCCCTGCGGTCCGTGCTCCGAAATCTACTTTGACCGTGGCGACGAAAAAGGCTGCGGCAGACCCGACTGTCATGTAGGCTGTGAATGTGACCGTTTTGTTGAGGTTTGGAACCTTGTATTTACTCAGTTTGAGAGTGACGGCAAAGGTAACTACACTCCTCTTGAACATCCGAACATTGATACAGGTATGGGACTTGAAAGACTTGCCTGTGTTATGCAGGGTGTTGACAACCTTTTCCTCGTTGATACAATTCAGAATATTATGAAGCACATCTCACAGATTACAGGTGTTGAGTACGGCAGAGATGAAAAGAGCGATGTTTCACTCCGTGTTATCACAGACCATATCCGCAGTACAACATTTATGATAGGTGACGGTGTTCTTCCGTCAAACGAGGGCAAGGGCTATGTGCTCCGCCGTTTGCTCAGAAGAGCCGCTCGTCACGGCAGACTTCTCGGCTACAACGAGCCTTTCCTCTATAAGGTTTGCGATACGGTTATCAAGGAAAATCTCACAGCTTATCCCGAACTCAAGGAAAAGCAGGAATTCATCACAAAGGTTATCAAGGTTGAGGAAGAAAGCTTTGCCAAGACAATTGATCAGGGCTTTAAGATGCTCAACGGCATTATGGACAACGAAGATGTAAATGTTCTCAGCGGTGAGGATGCGTTCAAGCTTAACGATACCTACGGCTTCCCGATTGACCTTACAAAAGAAATTCTTTCGGAAAAAGGCATCAAGGTTGATGTTGAGCGTTTCCGTGAGCTTATGAAGGAGCAGAAAAAGCGTTCCCGTGACGCAAGAAAGAACGCAGGTGCAGACGCTTGGATTTCTGACACAACAGACCTTTCCGATGTTGCAAATACAGAGTTTGTCGGTTACACAGAACTTAAGTCAACTTCAAAGGTTCTTGCAATCGTTAAGGACGGTGTGAGAGTTGACAGTATCGGTGAGGGCGAAAATGCTATTATCGTTCTCGACAAAACTCCGTTCTACGGAGAAGGCGGCGGTCAGGTTGGCGACACAGGTGTTATGGAGTCGGGCAGTTTTTCAGCTGATGTTGACAACACAACAAAGAATCCGTCAGGCACAATTTACCTTCACGCTTGTACAGTAAAGAGCGGCAGCATCAATGTAGGTGCAGAGGTTTCAACTGCCGTTGATGAAGAGCGCCGTGCGGATATTACAAGAAACCACACAGCGGCTCACCTTCTTCAGTCGGCTCTCCGTGAGGTTCTCGGCAACCATGTTCAGCAGGCAGGTCAGCTTGTTTCGGACGACTACTTCCGTTTTGATTTCACTCACTTTGAGGCTCTCACGGCAAAGGAACTGATTGAGGTTCAGGACCTTGTAAACAAAAAGATTCTTGAGGCAATCCCCGTTACAACACAGGAAATGCCTATTGAAGAGGCTAAAAAGCTCGGCGCAATGGCACTTTTCGGCGAAAAGTACGGTGATGTTGTCCGTGTTGTAAGTGCAGGCGACTTCTCTGTTGAATTTTGCGGCGGTACTCATGTTAAGAATACCGCAAACCTCGGTCTTTTCAGAATCAGACAGGAGGGTTCGGTTGCCGCAGGCGTAAGAAGAATTGAGGCTCTCACAGGTATGGGCGTTCTCAAATATATTAACGGTATGAGCGCTGTTATTATGGATGTCTGCTCATTGCTCAAGATTGCGAATCCAAAGGCGGTTGTTGAGGGCGTTCAAAAGGCTGAACAGATTATCAAGGAACAGCAGAGAGAAATCAACGAGCTTAACTCTAAGCTTGCCGTTGCTCAGATTGGACAGCTTTTTGCAGGCACAACAGAGGAGCACGGTGTAAGAGTGGTAACAGGCAAGGTTGACAAGGTTAATGCCGACATTCTTCGCACAATGTGTGAAAAGGCAAGAGATTTTGCTCCAAAGTGCGTATGCGTTCTTGCAACTGAAAATGACGGCAAGGTGACATTTGCCGCAGCCTGCGGTAAGGAGGCTCTTGCTCTCGGCGCTAACGCAGGCAAAATAGTCAAGGCTGTTGCTCAGAAAGCCGGCGGTAACGGCGGCGGTAAGCCGGATATGGCTATGGCAGGCGCTAAGCAGCCCGAAAAGATTGAAGAGGCTCTTGACAGCGTAAAAGAAACCGTTTACGCAATGTTGAAATAATCATTTAATGTGCATTTATGGCGTGCTAAAAAGTAAAATTGTGAAAAATAGCCAAACTGTCACATAAAACCTTGTGCAAATAACAGAAACGGTTTTAAACCAAAACTATTGCAGTTTTGTTATTTTTATAGTATAATAAGCAGTACTAAGATATGAAAATCTATCTTGGATATTTATGAACAATTTTAGGAGGAGATTAAAAATGTTCAAGAAAATTGCAGGTCTTTTTCTTGCAGCCGCAGTAATGTGCAGCTCAGCTGCCATCACAGCAAGCGCTGCAGAAGCAGAGGATGATGCTGCTGTTGCTGCAGCAGATCAGTCAGGCGAAGTTTCAGCTGACGGTTCTTCAGATGTTTCAGCTAACGGTTCTTCAGAGGTTGAAGCAGGCAATGTTGTTAAGTTCGATGTAAAGAAGTCAGGCTGGAATAATGTTAAGACAGTATTCTGTCACATTTGGAAGGCTGACGGTTCAGGCGATTGGCCGGATTGGCAGACAAAGAAAGAAAGATGTAAGTACGACGCTTCAACAGGTATCGCAACTTATGATCTTTCAAAGACAGGTAACACAATCTCTAAGTCAGACGGAAGAGTATACTGTGTAGTCTTCAGTGCTAACACAGGTATGCAGTCATACAACGCTATTATGAACGGTAACTGCATCGGCGACACACTTTATTGCACAGGTAATCAGCTTGAAAACCCTGAGGATTCAGAAAAGAAGGCAAACGAAGCTAAATGGGAAAACAATCCAGACTGCGGTCCTGAAAAGAAGATTACTTCAACAGGTAAAATCATCGGTTCTGCTTTCCCTGAGGGCGAATCAGATGTAACATTGCTGGCTACATACCTCGTTGCTTACTATGACGATGACGCTAAGACAAGTCATACACAGGACCTTATTAACGAACTCAAGGTTAGCCCAACAAAGGTTATGGGTGCTGTAACAGATAGACTCAACGCTATAAACAGCCCTGATAAGAATAAGATTGCTCCTGCAGTTGAGAAGATTCTCTCAGGTTGCACAGATCCTACAACAGGTAAAAAGGTTGACAAGGATCAGCTCGACGACGCTAAGAAGACAGGTAACAAGGGTTCGAGCTCATCAAGCTCAAGCAACGGTTCAGGTTCTGCTTCTGGCTCAGGCTCAGGTTCAGCTTCAGGCTCAAGCAGTAACGGTTCAAACGGCGGCTCAAGCAGCAGCGGTTCAGGCTCATCAGGCTCAGGTTCTTCAAGCACAGGTGCAGTTAAGTCAGGCGTTGAAACAACAATCGTGTTCGTAATGGCAGGTCTTATGGTTTCAGCAGCAGGCGTTATGTTCCTTGCAAGAAAGAAGAGAGAAGAATAATTTAAAAGATTTTTCTTTAATCTAAGCATTTTTCGGACACTGTCGAATGGCAGTGTCCGTTTTGCTTTGCTGTTTGTGTTCGTCTTAATTGCAATTTCTGTTGATCAGCAGAAAAATTTTAGAAATGCCTTGACAACAGCCTGCTGTTTTGCTAAAATAATAATGTTGCATCGGGATGTAGCGCAGTTTGGTAGCGCACACGTCTGGGGGGCGTGGAGTCGCAAGTTCAAGTCTTGTCATCCCGACCAATAAAGGTGGTTTTTTAACCGCCTTTTATTTTTTGCCGTTTTGTGTCAACGGTTGGAACAGAAATGTAATTCATTGTATAGATTGGCTTAAAAATGCGGATTATAATTTCTAAATTCGGCATTTCTGCTCTTTGATTTCAAAGCATTTTATGATAAAATATAAGAAAGTGGTTACAAATTGGTAACAACCGCTTTGAAATTTAAAAAAGGAGTGTTTCTTTGCAAAATGTTTTAAAAAGAATTTTTAACAAAAAGGTTTCTGCGGCAGTTCTCACGGCTGTAATGCTGTTTGTGTCGGTCTTCTCAATGTCGATGATTGCGAGTGCGGCATCGTTCTCACCAAGACTTTCTGCCCCGAGTTCAAGTAACAAGTATTATTACAGTAATTTAAATGTTTTTTATAGGTACAATTACGGTATGCCGAACTGTACAGCATATGCTTACGGCAGAGCTTATGAGATTCTCGGCTCTGAGCCGAAGCTTTCGTGGAACAATGCAGAGCAGTGGTACGGCTACAACAAGGCTAACGGCTACTATAAGTACGGCCAGACTCCGAAGGTCGGCGCAATTGCCTGTTGGTCATACAGCTATGGCGGCGGTCATGTTGCTGTTGTGGAAAAGGTTGAAAACGGTGTGATTACACTTTCAAACTCTGCATACAGCGGTGCTAATTTTTACATTTCCACAGCGAGTATCTCCGACCCGAAGGTTGGCGGTAACAAAGGGTGGAATTTTCAGGGCTACATTTACCTTGGCAATTTCAGCAGCAGTACAAGCACTACTCAGGCTACAACCCAAAAGGTAACTTACACAACAGGTACATATAAAACAGATGTTGACGATTATCTCAATATGAGAAGCGGTGCGGGTACAAGCTATACATCTGTAGCATCTGTTCCGAGCAATGTTACTCTTAATGTAACAAAGGTTTCGGCTTCCGGCGGTCACACATGGGGTTACACCTCGTACAACGGCAAGACAGGTTGGGTTGCTCTTGATTTTTGTACTTTTGTTTCTTCATCAACGGTACAGCCTACGACAGCAAAACCTACTGTACAGCCTACCACAGCCAAAGCTACGGTTCAGCCGACTACTGCAAAGCCAACTGTTCAGCCGACTACAGCCAAGGCCACACAGCCTGCAACAACTGTTCCTGCTGCAACAGTACAGCCGACAACGGCTAAGGCCACACAGCCGGCAGCAACTGTTCCTGCCGCACCTGTTCAGCCAACAACAGCTCCTGCATCAAACGGCGAAGTGTCGTTTGCAATCGGTGATGTAAATCTTGACGGAAGTGTTGATATTCTTGACGCAACCGAAATCAGCAAGTTTGCCATTTCCACTGCTGCACTTTCCGATGTTCAGATGAAGCTTGCGGATTTCAATCGGGACGGTGTGGTCAATGTTCTTGACGCAACAGAAATTCAGAAAACTCTTATAATCAGTTGACGATGAAAACAAAAACACGCCTTGTTTCTGCAAGGCGTGTTTTTTTGCAATTGTCCGAATACAAAAAGGGTATGCCGCTTGTGCATACCCTTTAATATTTAGTATTTCATTACGATATTTACGAAAAATTCGCCGTCATTGTTGCCTGCTTCAAAAATACCGTCATAAACATCTGTTATGCTTTTCATTGAGTAAAGTCCGATTCCTTTGCCCTGATGTTTTGTTGAAGAAAATTCCTCGCCGTCCATTCTCAAGGGCTTGCCGTAGTTGTTGGTTGAAACAATGTACAGACAGTCGCCTTTTATTTCGGAAGTCAGATTAAAATATCTTTTGCCTTCTTCAACTGTACAGCAACCGTCAATTGCGTTTTCGAGTATGTTGCCGAAAATACTGCAGAGGTCAACGTCGAGTATCCGTGAATTTTCGGGCAAATCAATCCGCCAGTTAATGTCAACATTATTCTCAATCGCCTGTTGACGATAATGATTGAACAATGCGTTCAGCGCCTCACTCTTGCAGATTCGCACAGGTGCTGTTACAGTCAGCGAATTTTCATACTGGGCAATGTAGTCTTTCAGCGCCGAAAGATTTCCTTCATCTGCAAGTCGGCTCATAACATGAACTGAATGTTTAAAATCATGTCTTGCTTTTGAGGTGTATTTTATGTACGACTGCAACGATTCTGTGTAACTTTTCTGAATTTCAAGAATGTTGTTTCGTTCTGTAAGCTTTGTTTTTTCAATAGTAGTCTTGCTGAAAATGTAGAATAATATGAATACTATAAGATACAATGCAAGCTCAAATATTGTAATGATGAATCCTTTTGCATAAACCTTTCCAACACGAATATTTGCGTAGGAAATCGGTATGGTATAGATGGTTGACACCATAAGTGCAATGGGCAAAATTGAAAACAAATACCACACCTTGCCGATATTTATGTTGTCAATCATCCATGCATAGTATTTTGTAAGCGGAACAAGCGCTCCCATTGCCGCAACCGAAAGCCCCATTTGAATCAGGCTATATGAGGTGTCAACTCCTCGTGAGATTTCTTCCTGAAAAAATGAGTTGATAAAATATGCATACAGCGAAAAGAATGAAATCAAACAGCACACACTTATAAAAACAAACAAACACCGTGCCGTTCCGGTCTTTGTAACGCTTTTAATAAGGAAGAAAAATATTACAAGGTCGGGGAAGAGAACAAAGTTTAAATTCTGAATGTCAAAAGCTGCCATCACAATTGCCGAGAGAGAAGCGAGTATGAAAAATGAACACAAAAAGAGCGTTACTATCTTTGAAATCGGGTATTTTAATTGATTTTTTAACGGTAAAAGGCAGAATAAACTTAACGGTATTATTATGACAAAGCTGAAAAATGCCTGAAGAAATTTTATGAATGCGTCCATGTTCACCTCCGCTGATTCTCTCTGATTTTTTTGAACATATATTCACGGATGCTCTGTTCAATCCGAGTTTTTTCACGAATTTTAATCGGGAATCTTTCGCCGTTGCCTGTAACACATACAGAGCCTTCAATGTCCTTTATGTAATTGGCATTCAGCACGATTCCCCTGTTTACGGGTATGAAACGGGTGTCGTTGTCTGCAAGCTTGAGAAACTCTGCAATGGTCATTCGTGTGCGATATCTAAGTCCCGAAACAACACCTATGTTGATATAATGTGCATCGGATTCAACAGAAACAATTTCCTTAAGCGAAATCAGCGTGTTTCGACGGTCACACATAACTTCAATGTATTTTGAATTATCCGATACATATGACGAGGCATCATCAAGTACCTTGTAAATCTGCTCAGCTTTGTAGGGTTTTGTTATGTAATGAAAAGCGTGAACGGAAAATGCCTGCATCATAAAATCGGGGCTTGTTGTGACAAATACAATAAGAATATCACGGTCTTTTTCACGAAGCTTTTCAGCCACGGCAATGCCGTTCATCTTCTCCATAAAAATATCTACAAAGGCTATTTTGTAGGTGCTTTCCTTGAATGAATTGAAAAAAGCTATTCCGTCAGGAAAACAATCAATCTGCACATTTTGCTTGTGTTCGCCAAAATATGCGTTGCAGATTGAGTAGAGAATGTCTGCCTGAGGCTTTTCGTCGTCAATAACTGCAATTTTCAAGATATCGCCTCCTTTGAAATAATTTAATTCGGAGCAATGATTAACTGCACTTAGATTATACCATAAATTTGAAAAATATTATATCCGATTGTCATATGTTTTTGCCAAAAGATTGATGTTTGTGCCAACTTGTTGAAATGTTGCATTAAATTGGCTATCATTGAGGTGATGAAAGCGAAACACGAAAATTGCGGTGTTTCCGTAAATCAAAATCGGAAAGTAAAAAATATCGGAAAGAGGTAATCAACTATGAAAAAAATCAAGAAGTTAGCTTTATTGCTTGCAATTTGTATGGTAGGTACAGTAGGTCTTGTAGGTTGCGGTAATGACGGTGACTCGTCAAGCAAAAACGAAAGTTCGGCATCACAGACTGCTGACGACAATGCAAACAGCGCAGATGACAGCGCCGCTGATTCAAAGGACGGCGATTCATCGGCAAGCGTTGTAGGTACTTGGACTGTAACAGCAATTGAGGGTACGGACGGTACAGCCGTTTCAATTGATGACTACGCAACAGCAAACGGTGTTGAACCCGAAACTTTGAAATGTACATACACATTTGCAGATGACGGTACATTCTCAGGCGAAATGAGCGGTGTGACTGTTTCGGGCAATTACACATTTGAGGGTACAGATCTTGTTATGACAGTAGGCGAACAGCAGTTTAACTACACATATGACGCTGACAATGATATGCTCAAATACACAGATCCTAACACAGGCCTTTCAAGCTATTGCGAAAGACAGCAGTAATTGTAATCTAATCCCAATTTCCTAATACTACACTACACAAAACAACCGCTCACCGAAAGGTGGGCGGTTGTTTCTGTTTGATGACATGATTGTTATTCTTTTGTGTCATTACTTACTCGCCGTTAATTTACTTTATTTGTCGGAGTTCCGTTCAGAAAATTTTTGATGTTGTCCGAAACTATGCCCATAAGGCGTTCTCTGGTTTCAACGGGCGCCCATGCGATGTGGGGGGTGATGATGCAATTTTTTGCACCCATAAGAATACAGTCCTCAACCATAGGCTCAACCTTGAGGGTGTCGATTGCCGCACCGCCGAGGTGACCGCTTTCGAGTGTCTCAAGCAAATCTTCTTCAACCATAACACCGCCTCTTGCCGTGTTTACGAACAATGCACCCTGTTTCATTTTGGCAAAGGCATTTTTGTCAAACATATTTTCCGATTGTGGATTTAGCGGACAATGAACGCTTACAATGTCGCTTGTTTCAAGAAGCTCGTCAAACGAAACATCTTTGATTCCATCAATATTTTTCGGAGTTCTGCTTGATGCGATTACATTCATATCAAAAGCATTTGCAATTTTTGCAACAGCCTTTCCGATGTTTCCGAGTCCGACAATGCCGAGCGTTTTGCCTGCAAGTTCATTCAGCGGATATACAAACGGTGAAAAAGTTTTGCTTCTTTTCCACTTGCCGTCCTGAACAAACCGATTATATTCCGCAGTGTGATTGAAATGTTCAAGAATGAGTGCAAATGTGTGCTGTGCAACCGCATTTGTAGAATATGAACCTGCGTTGCAGACGGTTATGCCGTTTTTGGTGCAGTAGTCAAGGTCAATGTTGTTGTAGCCTGTTGCAAAAAGTCCTATATATTTCAGATTTTTCGCAAATCGCATTGTGTGCGAATCAAGCAGAGTTTTGTTGCACACAACGATATCTGCATCTGCAATTTTCTCCGCAACTTCTTCATATTTCAAAAGACCGAACGACTCAACCTTACCGAACCGATTAAGCACATCGGCATTTACAATATCGTCAAGAACAGTCTGTGCGTCTGTTAAAACTATTTTCATCTTATCACCTCGTTTTTTACTGACTATAGTATATACCGAAAATTTTTTCCTTGCAATCCAAATCGAAATTTTGTATAATATTTGTGTATAAATTGAAAGGAACGGTATGTTAATGTATAAAAATTATCTTTTTGATTTGGACGGAACTTTGCTTCCCATGGATATGGAAAAATTCGTAAAGCTGTATTTTTCATCGCTCTGCAAGCGTTGCACTCCTGTTATAAAAATCGAACCCGACGCCCTTATAAAGGCGATGTGGGCAGGCACTGACGCTATGACAAAGAACGATAACAGCCGTACAAACCGTGAAGTTTTCTGGGAAACAGCGGGCAAAGTCAGCGGTGCCGACCTTGAAAAGTTTGATGACCTTTTTACCGATTATTACGAAAACGAGTTTATCGTTCCGAAAGATGCTACAAGCTTTACTCCTTATGCAAAGAAAAGCATTGATTTCATAAAGAAAAACGGCGGCAGACTTATTGCCGCAACAAATCCGATTTTTCCGTTTGTTGCAACAAAACGCAGACTTGAATGGGCAGGAGTTTCTCCCGATGATTTTGAACTTGTTACAACATACGAAAACTTTGGTTGCTGCAAGCCTAACCTCAAATATTTTGAAGAAATCTGCAAAAAGCAGGATATCAAGCCCGAAGACAGCATTATGATCGGCAACGATGTTGACGAGGATTTGTGCAGCGCAAAACTCGGCTTTGATACATACCTTATTACCGACACAATTGTGAACAGAGATAATAAGGATTATTCAGACTACAAAAACGGCAGTTTTGAGGAATTTTACAAAGATTTTCTCAAAGGCGATTGATATGATTATATTGTGCGGTCAGACGGCATTTTCCTTTGTCTGACCGCTTTTTCTGTGTGCATTTAATTTTACTTTTACAGAATACCTTTTAATGCCTTAAATGAAATAAAAAAATAGTCGAATGTGGTATTATGTGATGTGATACAGGTTATCAGACGGGATTTATTTTGTTTTATATCTTAATTAAGCAGGTGAATGAATTATGTCAGAAGTAATCAGAATTTTTGTTGAAAAAAAGGATGGCTTCAATGTTCTTGCAAAGCAGACGCTTTGGGACATCCGCCACAACCTCGGTATGAAGTCTGTCGAAGATCTTCGTTACATTGTGCGTTACGATCTTGAGGGACTTACTAAGGAAGAATATGACAAGGCGAAAACCATTGTTTTGTCAGAGCCTAATGCCGATGTAATCTATGAAGAAACTCTCCCGATTGAGGACGGCTGGAAGGTATTCGCAATGGAGTATCTCCCCGGTCAGTACGATCAGCGCGGCGACTCTGCCGAGCAGTGCGTTCAGCTCCTTACTCAGGGCGAGCGCTGTAAGGTTCTTACAGCAAGAGTAATTGCTCTCAAGGGCAATATTACAGACGAAGAGCTTGTAAAGGTTGAGGAGTACCTCATCAACCCTGTTGAAAGCCGTCTTGCATCTCTTGAAAAGCCAAAGACTCTTGATATGGAAATTCCGGTTCCCGAAAATGTTAAGAGGGTAGAGGGCTTCAACGGCTGGAATGACGATGAGATGCAGAAGTATTACGATTCAATGGGCTTTGCAATGACACTTGCAGACCTCAAGTTCTGCCGTGATTACTTCAGAGATACAGAGCACCGTGACCCGTCGGTTACAGAACTTCGTGTAATTGACACATACTGGTCGGATCATTGCCGTCACACAACATTCCTCACAAGACTTGAAGAGATTGAGATTGAAAAGTCTGCTCTCGGCAAGGTTATCGAGGATGCACTCAGCGAGTATTATGCAACCCGTGACGAGGTTTACGGCAAGGATACAAAGAGAATCGTTTCACTTATGGATATGGCTCTCATCGGTATGAAGTCACTCAAGAAAAAAGGACTCATTCCCGACCTTGACGAAAGTGAAGAAATCAATGCCTGCTCAATTCAGGTTCCCGTTACTATAGATGGAAAAACAGAACAGTGGCTCGTTCAGTTCAAGAACGAAACTCACAACCACCCGACAGAAATCGAGCCTTTCGGCGGTGCCGCAACCTGTCTTGGCGGTGCAATCCGTGATCCGCTTTCAGGCCGTTCATATGTATATCAGGCTATGCGTGTTACAGGCTCGGGCGATCCGACAATTCCTTTCAAGGACACAATGCACGGCAAGCTCCCTTCACGCAAAATTACAACAGGTGCCGCTCAGGGTTACAGCTCATACGGTAACCAGATCGGTCTTGCAACAGGTCAGGTAACCGAGCTTTACGATCAGGGCTATGTTGCAAAGAGAATGGAAATCGGTGCTGTTATCGGTGCATCTCCAAAGGAAAATGTTATCCGTGAAACTCCTCTTCCCGATGATGTAATCGTACTTCTCGGCGGAAGAACAGGCCGTGACGGCTGCGGCGGTGCGACAGGTTCTTCAAAGGCTCACGATGAAAGCTCAATCGAAACCTGCGGTGCAGAGGTTCAGAAGGGTAATCCTCCGACAGAAAGAAAAATTCAGCGTTTGTTCCGCAATCCCGAAGTTGCAAAGCTCATCAAGAGATGCAACGACTTCGGTGCAGGCGGTGTTTGCGTTGCTATCGGTGAACTTGCCGACGGTCTTACGGTTGACCTCGACAAGGTAACAAAGAAATATGACGGCCTTGACGGTACGGAGCTTGCTATATCCGAAAGTCAGGAAAGAATGGCTGTTGTTCTCGATAAAAAAGATGTTGACAAGTTTATTTCACTTGCATCAAAAGAAAACCTTGAGGCTACAGCCGTTGCGGTTGTAACCGAAAGTCCTCGTCTTACAATGAACTGGAGAGGCGACACAATCGTTGACCTCAGCCGTGAGTTCCTCAACACAAACGGTGTTACTCAGGTTGCCAAGGCTTATATCGAGGCTCCGAAGTGGGAAGGCTGCTACCGTAAGGTTGCTCCCGCAAAGCTTAAAGATATGCCTGCTGAAGAGGCATTCCTTGAAAATATGTCAAGACTTGAAGTTTGCTCACAGATCGGTCTTGCAGAAAGATTTGACGCATCAATCGGTGCGGCTACGGTAATTATGCCGTTCGGCGGTAAGAATCAGCTCACCCCTCAGGAGGCTATGGCTGCAAAGATTCCGCTTGAGAAGGGCGAAACAGACGATGCAACAGCAATGAGTTACGGCTATATTCCCGGTGTTTCACGCTGGAGTCCGTTCCACGGCTCTGCTTATGCAGTTGTTGAGTCGCTTTCAAAGCTGCTTGCAATCGGTGCAAACCCGATGACAGCAAGACTTACATTCCAGGAATATTTTGAAAGACTTAAAGATGTTCCTTCCCGTTGGGGTAAACCTGCCGCAGCACTCCTCGGTGCTATGCAGGCTCAACTCAAGCTCGGACTTCCGTCAATCGGCGGTAAGGACAGTATGTCGGGTACATTTGAGGATATTGATGTTCCGCCTACACTTGTAAGCTTCGCCGTTGCAATGACAAAGGCATCAAAGACAATTTCAACAGAATTCAAGAACGCAGGTTCAAAGGTTATCTTTGTTCCCGTTCCCGAAAATAAAGAAACACTTATGCCTGTATGGGATAAGCTTATCGAAATGTACAACGCTGTTTATGCTCTCTGCGAGGACGGCAAGGTGCTTTCTGCATCGGTTGTTAAAGAGGGCGGTACTGCCGCAAGCGTATGTAAGGCTTGCTTCGGTAACGGCTTTGGCTTTAAGTTTGCAAACGAACTTACAAATGACGAGCTTTTTGCTCCGCTTTCGGGTTCGCTTGTTATCGAACTTGCAGACGGTGCAGAGCTTTCAAACGATGTTCTTCACTATGACCTCGGTACTGTTACAAACGATGCAAAGATTACGGTAAACGGCAAGGAAATCGAACTTTCCGCACTCCTCGAAAAGTGGACTGCTCCGCTTGAAAAGGTATTCCCGACAAAGGCTGAAGTGCCTGAAATCGAAGTTGATGTTCCGCTTTACAGCGAGAGAAATACATCTTCACCTGCAATCAAGACTGCAAAGCCTACTGTATTTATCCCTGTATTCCCCGGTACAAACTGCGAGGTTGATACGGCAAGAGCATTTGAAAAAGCAGGTGCAAATGTTGAAATGCTCATCGTCAAGAACCTTTCTTCAAACGATATCGAAGAAACAATTGACGAAATGGAAAAGCTCATTGCAAAGTCACAGATGATTATGCTTCCGGGCGGTTTCTCAGGCGGTGACGAGCCTGACGGTTCAGGTAAGTTCATTGCAACAACATTCCGCAACCCGAGAATTGCAGAGCAGGTTAACAACCTTCTCAAGAATCGTGACGGTCTTATGCTCGGTATCTGTAACGGATTCCAGGCTCTTATCAAGCTCGGACTTGTTCCTTACGGCGAAATCAGAGAGCTTAAAGCAAATGATCCGACGCTCACATTCAACACAATCGGCAGACATATTTCACATATGGCTTACACAAGAGTTACTTCCGTTAAGTCGCCGTGGTTTGCAAATGTCAACGCAGGCGATGTGTTTGCTGTTCCCGTGTCACACGGTGAGGGCAGATTTATGGCTGATGTTGAAACTGTAAAAGAACTTGCAAAGAACGGTCAGATTGCAACACAGTATGTTGACCTTGCCGGCAACCCAAGCAGCGACATTGAGTTCAACCTCAACGGTTCTGTTTGTGCAATTGAGGGTATCACATCACCTGACGGCAGAGTTCTCGGTAAAATGGGACACAGCGAGAGAAAGGGCGAAAACCTTTACAAAAATGTTCCGTTCGCAAAAGACCAGCAGATTTTTGAAAGCGGCGTAAAATACTTCAAGTAATTTATAACCGAATATTTTATATAAAAACTAAGGACATCCGTTTTTCGGATGTCCTTGTTGTTTGTGCGGTATAGTACGCAATAATATTGTATTGTTATTGTAGCGGCTAACGGGGGACGGCGACACGCCGTTAATAGATGCCTTGAACGGTGACTTCGCCTGAATTGATAAGTTTGGTGGTTTTGTCGGGAAGCTCGGCAATAAGCTCGCCGTTACGGTTAATTCCTACGGCTTTGGCTTTTACGGATCTGCCGTTGCGGCTGAATGTTATGGTTCTGCCGATTGTTGCGCAAAGGCTTGTGTATTCTTTTAACGCAGTGTCGGAGAGTTTTAAACCGTTTTTGATAAATTCTTCCTCAATGTGATTAAGTACACTGGCAAAGAATTTGTTCTTGTCAAAATGACCGCCTGTTGCAAGATAAATTGAAGTTGCCTTTTCTTTGATGTCATCGGGAAAATCCTGAGTATCGGCATTGATTCCGATGCCTGTAATTACATATTCAACGGCGTCAAATTCGGCACTCATTTCGGTTAGAATACCGACAAGCTTTTTCTTGCCGATGATGATATCGTTCGGCCATTTGATACGGCAGTCAAGTCCTGTGAACTCTCTGATTGCCTTGCAGACTGCAAGACCTGCAAGAGGGGTGATTGACGATACCTCTGACGGGGCAATCTTAGGTCTTAACAAGAATGAAAAGGTGATGCTGTCATCCTTTTTTGCTTTCCAAACTCTGCCGAGCCTGCCCTTGCCCTGAGTTTGTTCTCTGGCAACGACAACCGTGCCGTTTTCGCAGCCGTCTGCGCCAAGCTTTTTGAGGTAATCGTTTGTTGAACCCACCTCGTCAAGGACGATGAGGTTTTTGCCGATTACAGAGGTTTTCAGGTATTTTTCTATTGCAGACTCGTTGAGGTGCGGGGGATAGGCAACAAGGCAGTATCCGCGGTTTGTTACAGAGTCGATTTTGTAACCCTGTTCCTTGAGATTGTTCATCGCTTTCCACACAGCCTGCCTTGACACACCAAGCTGTTCGGAAATTTCACTGCCCGAAACATAACCGTCTGTTTTTGTTAAAAGTTCAAGAATTTTCTTTTGCATAACATCACCGATTTTAAAATATAATGTAAAAAATTACGGACGATTCTAAACAAAATCGCCCGTTTTTGAATGTTAATTATTTTGTGCGGTTCTTCTGAACAACATCGACTACTCTTACAATAACAGGGTTTACGATAAGGTTTACGCCAAGTTCAATAATGAAATTGATACCTGCAAGTGAAATAAGAGCATAGTAAACAATGTCTGTGCCGCCTGCCCATACTTCGAGAACAGGTCTGAAGAAGAGAAGTAAGCCAAGAATAAAGATGCCTGTGTTTACAATAGGTGAAACAATGCCTGCAAGTGCGGCTGCAACAATTGAGTTCTTTTTACTTATTGCACGGTAAACAACACCCGAGCAAAATCCTGCGGCTGTACCTTTAAGCATACAAACTACAATGCACATAAACGGATTTGCGTTCCATACCATTGCACCGCCGAGATCAACGCCGAAGATGCACATGAGAACTACAACCGCGCTGAATACCGCTCCGAGATATGCGCCTGCACCCTTGCCGTAAATAGCCGCACCGATTACAATCGGGATAAGTGCAAGTGTGATTGATACGGGTTTCATCGGGAAGAAGCTTGCAAGTACCTGTACAACAATGATGAGCGCTGTAAGAATTGCAAGTCCTACAAGTTTGTAAGTCTTTTGTGTTTCTGTCTTATTCATAAAAAATTCCTCCTGCTGTTTCCCTGCTCATTTTCCGCAGGTGAAACGCAAATAATATTTACAAGGGGAGAACCCCATTGCATCAAATCTGTCTCTTATACACATCTGACGCTGCCGACGAAGGCTTAG